>Ga0213861_10000690_pt1 | contig 29861 bp, 21 predicted proteins | sample PICome_4_FD_160110 | JGI IMG/M metagenome (GOLD analysis project Ga0213861, IMG submission 160110) | Coastal seawater microbial communities near Pivers Island, North Carolina, United States - PICO131 | ecosystem: Environmental > Aquatic > Marine > Coastal | place: USA: North Carolina... | reverse complement strand
TCATCGTTCAGCCCACCTGCGCTCCAACAAACAATAATTTGATGGAATTGCTAGTTATGATTGATGCGTTAAAACGCGCCTCGGCAAATCGTATTACAGCAGTAGTTCCTTATTTTGGATATGCTCGTCAGGATCGACGTCCACGTACTGCACGTGTGGCTATTAGTGCTAAATTGGTAGCTACAATGTTTCCCCTTGCCGGTGCACATCGTGTGTTAACTATGGATCTTCATGCGGATCAAATCCAAGGGTTTTTCGATATTCCGACTGATAATATTTATGCGTCGCCGGTATTGTTAACCGAGCTTTGGCGTCGTCAGCCGGACAATTTGCTCGTTGTTTCACCTGATGTAGGTGGCGTTGTGCGTGCTAGAGCACTCGCGAAGCAACTGGGAGTTGATCTGGCAATCATTGATAAGCGTCGACCAAAAGCAAATGAAGCCAAGGTGATGCATATTATTGGCGAGGTTGAGGGTCGTAGCTGCGTGATTATCGACGATATGGTAGATACAGCGAATACACTGTGCCAAGGGGCAAAAGCGCTCAAGGAAGCAGGCGCTATTCGTGTCATTGCCTGTGCAACACATGCGGTTTTTTCCGGCCGCGCGGTTACCAATATTATTGAATCTGAATTGGATGAAATTGTGGTTACAAATACAATACCGCTAAGTGAAGAGGCGAGTGCTTGTGAGAAAATTCGCCAAATCAGCGTGGCTGAATTATTGGCCGAATCCATACGTCGTATTTCTGATGCTGATTCGGTAAGTTCATTGTTCATGGATTAAGTTCCAATAGAATTTTTTGTTTTTTTAGTTTGATTGTTTACGAGAATAGATATGACAGATTTTGTAGTCAACGCCGAACCCCGCAATGGCTCAGGCACAGCAGATAGTAGAAGGTTACGTCACTCCAGTAAGATACCGGCCGTGATCTATGGCGCCGGTAAGGAGAATGCGAACGTTGTTCTAGAACATAACCCTTTTCTGCATCAGCTCGAAGTCGAGGCGTTTCATACGTCGATTTTGTCAATAAGCGACGGCGGAAAGAATCAGGATGTAATCCTTCGCGAAGTGCAAATGCATCCTTACAAGCCATTAATTATGCACGTGGATTTTCAACGGGTTAAATCTTCTGAGAAAATCCACATGAATGTACCATTGCACTTTGTCGGTGATGATATTGCACCTGGTATAAAGGTAGGTGGTGGAATGCTTTCTCATCTAATTAATGAAGTAGATATTTCTTGTTTGCCTAAAGACTTGCCGGATTTCCTCGAAGTTGATGTATCGGGCCTTGAGTTAAATGCCTCTATTCATCTTTCAGAACTGGTGGTTCCAAAAGGCGTAGAGATTACACTTCTGTCTCACGACGGTGGTGATCAAGCTGTGGCATCAATTCTTCCACCACAGAAGAATACTGTTGAAGAGGATGCTGAAGACCAAGAAACTGCTGCCGATTCTGATGCTGAATAGGGTGTCATAGGTATTTACCTAGCTAGAGAAACTCTGGTAGTAAAGAATCAGCCCGCTTAAGCGGGCTGATTTAATTTAAGCTTAGGAATCGACACATGATCAAACTTGTTGTCGGGTTAGGTAACCCGGGCGCTGAGTATGAAAAGACTCGGCATAATGCAGGATTTTGGTTTGTTGATGCTCTGGCAAAACGCCAGTTGCTGACGTTTCGCAATGAAGCTAAATTCTTTGGCGGTCATTGCCGCAGCGTTGGCGCAAATCCGATTTCGATACTTAGACCTAACACATTCATGAACTTGAGTGGTAAATCGGTAGCAGCATGTGCATGTTTTTATAAGTATGCTGTCGATGAAGTATTAGTTGTGCACGATGAACTTGACCTCGAACCCGGAGTAGTGCGTCTTAAACAAGGCGGAGGACATGGTGGCCATAATGGCCTTCGCGACATAATTTCTCATTTCGGTAAAGATTTCTTCCGTATGCGTATCGGGGTAGGGCACCCTGGACATGCGAGTAAAGTATTGTCGTGGGTTTTATCTCGAGCGGCGGGACCGGATGAAATATCCATCCATAATGCTATAGAGCGGGGTTTGGACGAAATGAACAATATTACAAACGATCAATTGCAGGTTGCAATGACTAGATTGCATACTAAACCGTCTGGTGAGAGGTAGCTCGTGGGATTTAAATGTGGAATAGTTGGATTACCCAATGTTGGTAAATCAACATTATTTAATGCGCTAACTCGGTCTGGTGTGGATGCGCAGAATTATCCGTTCTGTACTATCGAACCCAATGTCGGTATTGTCGAGGTGCCGGATGAACGCTTAAATATCATTGCAGAACTGGTGGATCCGCAGAAAGTTTTGCCTACAGCTATAGAATTTGTTGATATTGCCGGATTAGTTGCGGGTGCATCAAAAGGCGAAGGCTTAGGTAACAAGTTTCTAGCTCACATTCGTGAAGTTGACGCTATTGCGCATGTTGTTCGCGCATTTGAAAATGATGACGTTACCCATGTTGCAAATCGTGTTGATCCTATATCTGACCTCGAGACGATAAATACAGAATTGGCACTAGCCGACCTGGATAGTGTGACTCGCGCACATGATAAGGCGTTCAAAGCATCTAAATCTGGAGATAAGGCTCAAATACTATTGCGTGACATGCTGGCCAAAGTAATGAGTCATCTCGGCGACGGAAACCCAGCGCGTACTTTAGAGCTTTCAAAGGAAAATGAGGCCCTCGTTCGTCAGTTTCATTTATTAACCGCGAAACCAATTATGTATGTGGCCAATGTGTCTGAGGATGATTTGGAGGGTAACGCGTTTGTAGAAAACATTAGAGCAACGGTTGCCGCTGAAGGTGCAAGTGTGGTCATTGTTTCCGCCTCTGTCGAACAGGAAATTTCGGAGCTCGATGACGAAGAACGTAAAGAGTTTCTGGGTGAAATGGGATTAAGTGAGTCCGGTTTGGATAAAATGATTCGTGCCGGTTATGATTTATTAGGATTAAAAACATATTTTACCGCTGGTAAAAAGGAAGTTCGAGCATGGACTTTTCGCGATGGTGCAACCGCTCCCCAAGCGGCGGGCGTAATCCACACGGATTTCGAAAAGGGATTTATACGTGCTGAAACCATCGCTTACGAGGATTTTGTAACCCTTAAAGGTGAGCAAGCTTGTAAAGACGCCGGTAAAATGCGGCTTGAGGGGAAAGATTACGTTGTTAAGGATGGCGACATAATGCACTTCCGTTTTAATGTGTAGAGTTTTTTTGCGTTGAATTGCTCCATGTTACTTGCCTATTTTCATTGAAATCGGTATCTTTCACGCCCTGCAAAGAAATGGCTATGTAGCTCAGTTGGTTAGAGCACATCACTCATAATGATGGGGTCGCTAGTTCGAATCTAGCCATAGCCACCATTCGATTAAAAAATTTTACTATTAGCTTTGAATTTAATGTCAGAATCGGCGCTCGCTAATTCTTGTAGACATCTACGGGCAGATTGCTCATGCGGGGTTGTCCTGTATATCGATCGAAAACCGTATCACAGTTCATCAATTTATTAGGATTAGTGCCAACTTCCCTGATATCTGTTGTATTCTTTGAGCTAGGTCCATATGCAAACACTATGGATATGTTTCCCGATAGTAAATCCGTGTCGGCTTCGACTATGGCATTCACAAAACCATGGGCCGAGGTGATAACTATTTGATCGCCAGATATTAGCTCTCGAGTTGCCATATCGAGAGGATTCATGTAAGCCGGATTGTAAAATTTCCCCCGATTGGTTTTTTTTATATTGCAGGAAGAGTTATAAACGTGCATATCTCTTCGGCAAAGTAAACGTAGTGGAAAATTATCATCGTCGGACTCTTTATTTGGTCCGTTTTCATGATGATTCTGTAAATCACGCATCATATTTGGATTTCCAACGTCTAATTTTGCACTGCAATTAGGGTCTTTCTTACTCACTATCGCTGCTGAATCGGGATACGTGGCCCCACCGCTGCTATTTTTAACCGTCGAAAAACTAACACGGGAATCTGTTGATATAATTTCAAGTAACTGTTCAGTGGAACACTCTTCTGGGATGGGAAGATCGCCATTTTGACTTTCATATCCCAGGCGAGTCGCTAAACCATATAGAAATTTCCAATCGTCGATTAGATCCGATCCTTTTGGTGGCGGAACTATCGCAGCAGAGTACTGGGCGTACGAAACACCGAGGCCGTAACCTGTCCACGATGTTAGAAAATCCAGTGCACGAGTAGCCGCGGCAACCTCAAGTGGCATAGTCGGTGCAATAATGTAATCGGCCAACTCAGAAGATCGAGACATCCAAGGATCGATCTGTACATATAAGTCTAGCGCTTTTAGGGCACTTACGGTTCGATCGTAGTCTGGGATGGCGGCAATTGGATTCCCGCCAATGCAGATCATTGCTCTAACGCGTTTGTTATCTTTAGAGAGCATTAAGTCAGGTAATGCTGTTATCGGTAAACCTGCCTTCGTTTTTCGATGGCCGTTTACACCTAATGGTTCACCGGAACACCAGTTTGGATCAGGTGATTTTGCCTGGGCCTTATATTTGTTGGCCGGCATAAGTGTTGGAGCGGCACGAACGTGATCCCCAGTCCTTAGCCAATAGCCACACAGGCTTTGTAAAGCAAGTATGAGGTACTCGGTTAGCGTGCCCTGCGCGGACATATGAGGCCCGGTTCCAGCCATGATGTAGCCGCGTTTTTTACCCGCGAGCATTCGTGCAGCATCTATAAGATCAGTTTTTGGTATGCCAGTAGTTTTTGATACAGAAGTTGGATCAAAGGATTCGACATGCAGGCGTAATTTATCAATCCCGGAGATATTTTCTTTAACAAAACATTGGTCGAATAACTCTTCATGCAGAATGATCCGAATAAAACAGGCCAAAATATCCACATCTGTTCCGGCTTTGCCGCGCAAGTGCAGATTAGCTCTTTTGGCAACATGGGTTTTTCGCGGGTCAATAACCACTAACTTCATTCCTCGCTTCTTACGCTGCTTTAACCAACCGCCGGGATTTCCTGCAGGGAGTCCAGTAAAGGTTAGAATTGGATTTATACCAATAAGCAGCATTACTTCCGGGTTATCAAATCCGCAGGCGGGAGCCATCCATTCGCCGTGTAATCCTGCTGCAACCAGCTTGCCACCCTTATCCAGAGTGTCGGTATCGAATCGCATGGATGAGTCGATGGTATCCATGAGAACGTGCAACAAGGGCATGCTGCTGGTAAACGAACCCCACAACATAGTGCCAGCGTACGATGCAATAGCGTCTGGCCCAGATGCATCACAGATATCACCGATTTGTTGAGCGATTTCATCCATGGCAACATCAATAGGTATTTTTTTAAACGTGCCATTAGGCATGCGCTTTAATGAATGCAATAGTCGTTCTGGATGATATAGATAGTTGGGCTGGGCGCGTCCTTTTATGCAGCTATATCCCTGATAAAGAGGGTTCTCTAAATCACCTGTTACATTTATAACCCTGTTATTTTCAACTTCGACGTTCAGTGCACATTGATTAATACAGATTCGACAGAAGCTTTTTTTAATATCACCCATATTAATTTATGATCAATTCTGTGTTTATAAAAGACTCAGGCTGCAGATTGTCGATCCACATGGCGACGTGTGTTTGCAATCGACGTTTGCTCATTGCGGGTGAACTAAAGCGTGCCTGAACCGCAACACCGTCGGCCAGTGACACTAGCATTTCAGCAAGCATTTTTGCGCTGGTATCTTTTCTTACCCACCCGTTTTTTTGCCCAACCTTAAGTATTTCCCGGAGTCGTTTTTTCCACCAGCCGTAGTATTCTGCGAGTTCAGCAGAAATATCGGGATCACATATTCCTTCAGCCCAAAAGAAAAAGAATATTCGACACATAACTTCACGTCGCTGATCTAATGGAATACCTGCTTCGAGGACCAAACGGAGTTGTTGCTTTGAAACGTTGCCTACCATCGCTTGTTTGATATGTTTGCCTGTCGCACGGGCAGCTAGGCGTAATCCCCCCATCAACAGCGCCTGCTTATCGTCAAAATAGTGATGCAAGACTCCAGTTGACCATCCAGCTTCTTTGGCGACGACACGAACAGTGACTCCATTGACTCCGTATTGACCAACCACTCTTAATACAGCGCCAGCTATTTCTTCTCGACGTTGGTCATGGTCAATTATTTTTGGCATGAGCAACTTAAGTCATTGGCTTTGATAATGAGGTTTCGAATTCGATAATCGAAATTCTTAAAACGTAAATCTTTTGTTTGGCCGCGCTGGTAACGAATATAAATTTGCTGCAATATTCCCATTAATTTGAAAATTCCAAAGATCATATACCAGTGTATATTTTCCATGTTTAAATTGGTTTTTTTTGCATAACGATTGATTGCTTCAAGACGAGAAGGAAAACCACCTTTGAAAAATTCCGGCATAGTCGCGGCTTGAGTTGTTAACGGATTATCTCCGGGTTCGGTCCAATACGTCAGCAGTAAACCTAAGTCAAACAACGGATCACCGCGTGTGCACATATCCCAATCCACGACCGCTGATGGCTTACAAGGGTTCTCATGGGTGACGATAATATTGTTCAATTTAAAATCATTATGCAGTAATGAAATACACTGAGGATTCGGGATCGATTTCTCCAACAATGAGATAATTTCGTCGGCACCAGCATAAGCTTGCCCTTCTGCATTTCTCCATCGTTTGATCCAACCATCGAGCTGACGCTGTGCGAAACCATTTGGTTGGCCAAGGTGGCCCAGGCTGACTTTATCTGGATCAACTCTATGCAACTCAGCCAACGTGTCAATCATCATCCATGCGAGTTCAGTTTTTTTCGAGTTACTAGCTGCAATACATCGCGGTAAAGTATCATTGATCACATAGCCGGCTCGGCGTTCCATAACAAAGAAGGGCGCCCCGATGATGTCGTCGTCAGCATAGAAAAAGTAAACCCTTGGAGCGAGAGGAAATTCCTGATAAAGATTGTTTAGGATCGTATATTCCCGCTGCATATCGTGAGAGCCGGGAGCTACTGACCCCAGTGGAGGGCGTCGTAAAACGAATTCGGCGTTATGGTAACGCAGCAGGTAGGTTAGGTTAGCCGCGCCGGTAGCAAATTGACGAAGTTGTAATTGTCCCTCGGCGTTTGGTAGTTTCGATGCTAGAAACCCCTGCAGTGTTTGTATATCCAGTTTCTCATCTGGACGCATCTCAATAGTGCCTGTGTTGTCATGTAAGCACACACTACCCTCCGCTGATAGTAACGCCACCATCGACGAAATAAGTCTGTCCAGTAATGAATCCGCCCGCTTTACTTGCTAGCAAAACCGCCACGCCGACCATGTCTTCAGGCTCACCAATTCGACCAATGGGATAAGTCTTTAGAAACTCGCTTAGTTGTTCCGCGTTTTCCCAACGTTTACGAGAAAACTCAGTGCGTATTAATCCGGGAGCAATACAGTTGACACGAATGTTGTCAGGACCAAACTCTACTGCGAGGTTTCGGGCGAGTTGCATATCTGCTGCCTTGGTTAACGAATAAACACCCAAATTTGCGCTACCGCGTACCCCAGCAATAGAGGATATAAAAATTATCGAACCATCTCTCCTAGTTGCCATATTGCTGTGGACCTGCTTTGCTAGCTGCAGGTTGCTCAGAATATTTGCATCCATTGTTTTGTGGTAGGCTTTTACGTCGATATCAGCTAAAGGCCCGAAGTATGGGTTTACTGCCGCATTACAAACTAGGATATCTACTCGCCCATACTTTTCCATGGTTGTATTTGCCAAATTAGACACATCCTTTTCCGAACTAATATTACATGGAACTGAAATTGCCTCGCCGCCGTTTAGTCGAATATTTTCAGCGACCTGCTCGCAGGCGGATTCTTTTCGGCTGGATACCACAACCGTGGCACCTAATTTTGCATAGTTCTCTGCAATTACTTTGCCGATTCCCTTGCTTGAACCGGTTATGATCGCGACTTTTCCTGTTAGGCCAAATAACTCGCGTATATGATCAGTCATTTGATATCTATTTATATTGAATTAGATGGTGGAAATCCCACCGGTGACACTGATCGTTTGACCAGTAATAAGGGATGATTCTGGGCTTGCAAGAAACACCACGAGGTCGGCTAGGTCATCCGCAGTTGCGACGCCAAGATCGGCTAGTTGTTCGGCCTTTTGAAACATTTTTGCGCTGAACTCATCTTCCATTACGCGATCGTACAAAGGTGTCCCTTGGACAATGCTGGGAGTGATCGCGTTCACTCGTATTCCTGATCGTTTCGCCTCGTTTGCTAGCCCGCGACAAAACATAACGATACCCGCCATTGCTGCACCTATAACGACTTCGCCCGGTGTTGCCAGCTTAGCTGCATCCGATGCAACACACATGATCGAACCACGCTTCTGAGCCATCATAAACGGCAGTACAGCTCGTGCCGGCAATATTGCGCCACTGGTTATTGTCGATAACATGGGTGAAATATCTTCGATGGGAAGTTTGTGTAGAATTTTGGGCATATGGGCGTTACCGACAGTTCCAACCAAAACGTCAATGCTGCCAAAAGCAGCATTACATGCTTCTGCAGCCTCTGTTGCCCCACTTGGCGTGGTTACATCAGCAGAAAAAAAACGTATATCCGCGTCTGCAACATCGGTCTTTACGCTCTTAACTGCAGACTGCCCACGCTCAATAGATCGTCCAACAAGCATCAGTTTGTTCACCCCAGATCTCGCAAGTGCTTTAGCTGACGCAAGGCCTATTCCAGAAGTACCGCCGGTAAGTAAAACGACACTTTGAGCTAGCTTTATTCTAGAATTTGGTTTATCTGCCATAGTATGTGCCATAAATCGTTAAGGAACTTTTCGTGCATTATTTACTAGAAAACTAAAATCATATCTGTTTAATATATTCTTTGTGCTTTGCAGTATCTTTCTGACATCATCTTCACTATGACAAAAAGAAATATATACATGAGTTGATCCGGGAAGTGCAAACAACACACCTTCAGATAAAAGTGCTAGTGTGAATAAATATAGTGGTTGTAAATCAATTTTACTACTCGTCTCAAAATTCAGCCGATCTTGGTCGGTCAAAAATAATTGCAACATTGGCCCAAGCTGGTTGATGTGACATGGAACATCATGAGCATAAAATATTTTACGTAAACCTGTAACAAGATCTTTTGTGAGATTAGTTACTCGATTAAAACCATCTTCGTTATTTATCCCGATATATTGATCTAGTGCTGCCAGTGTGGCAGCGAGTGCATTAGTGCCATCATTTGTTGTTCCTGATTGAAAAATGGCTGATTGTTTTCGCCCCCGACGCGGGTCTAGTACGTCCATTACTTCTTTGCGTCCTACAATAGCTCCCAGTTTTTCTCCTGCACATAGAGCCTTGGCAAATGTTGATAAATCAGGTGTAACATTGTACAACTCTTGTGCGCCACCCAGCGCTAATCGAAAACCCGTGATTACCTCATCAAATATAAGTAGAACTCCATGTTTTATCGTTAGTTTGCGTACATCCGACAGATATTCTTTTTGGCTACCCCATAGCCCGCCTGCGTGCATTGCAGGATCTAATAGAACCGCTGCGATATCCTTCTCTTGTTCCAGAGTATGTTTGAGTGCATCGATATTGCCATAGGGAAGTAATAGTGTATTGGCTATGCTTGATTGGGGAATGCCATCTCCCACAGGAGTTGACGATGGGCCCAGACCCACGAGAAATTGATCGGATTGACCATGATAATGACCAAGAAACTTTATAATTTTACTCTTGCCTGTTGCGCCACGCGCGCAACGGATCGCAGTCATCACTGCCTCAGTGCCACTGCTAACAAAACGTACCCGTTCCGCACTAGGAATTATTTCAATTAGGCGTTCAGCAACTTCTGTCGCCAGCATTGGATTGACCACCAAAGCTCCCGTGGATTCGTATTGCTGGATTGCCTCTAGTATCTTTTTTGGCCTGTGTCCAAGTTGCAATGGACCATTGCAAAGAAAACAATCGATGTATTCATTGTCATCAATATCGATGATAAGGGATCCTTGGCCACCTGCAAAATAAAGCGGATACGGTTTAAAAAAACGTAAGTTGCCGGTCACGCCCGCCACCAGCGCTTTCTCTGAACGTTCGAAGAATTTTTGAGATTTTGGCGTTAGTCGAATATATTCATCTATAATCCGTTGGCGAATAAGTTTCGACTCGTTTTTATTTTCCTGGTTCAAACTAAGAAGGTCTCTTTTTTAAGGAATAAGGTGGTGTACGGATTATAATTTCTTAAGGCTAAATAGGGTGCTCCAAGGTTCATTTGGATTTTGCATAGAGCCCTTTGCAACGGCTTCAATATTTGGGCAGTCATACTCGATAACCGTTTTCCAGGCTCTGTTAATGGCGGCTTCCAGTGCAATGGGTAATGGTTCAGCCGGGGCCGAAAACTCTCCGACTTCGTGTAAGCGACTTCGTTTAATTGTGCATCGAATAGAACCGTCCGTATTATTCTGCGTTTCGACTTCGTCGCCCCAAGCCTCGTGCCAGGCGGTAAAAAAAGCAGACGCTCGCTTTGCGGACGGTTCGTCGTATATTCCACATAGTGCTTTTAGGCGATTACGATTTTGTAACATGGTTATACGCAGACAATGCTCGAGTAATGCGACAGATTGCTCTTCTCCAAGTGCTTGGATTAACCAATAAATTCGACCACCAACATAGGCGACTGAAAAGTTGCGCCAAGCTTTGGCCTGGCGCTCAATAGGCCAAATATTTTCATCCAGTTCTGGTGGATTAAGTTTTAAGTCTGCTGGTATTCCTTCATCAAATCGAAGTTGCATTCGCTGCTCGGGTTCTAAATCTTCGTCGGATTCAAAAAAATACCCTGCGTCGCAAGCATCGCCGCGCGCAACCAGTTGGGTTTGGGCGTAGCCTAATCGCGGATTGCCAAGCATAACGCCGTTATTTGCATGCCAAGCTTCCATCGTTCGATAAAGATGTTCCGGACGGATAGATACTGCGCTTATTCCAGGCGACCAAGGGCTGTCCATCCAGTAGGGGGTATCGTAAACCACCCAGGCCTTTCCTTCGCTTTCGCCATATCTAACATTGAGACCGCCAAGGTAATTGGATAACACGTGGAATTTCGCACAGCGTATAGGGTCGGTAAAACTGGAATCTAATCCAAGTTTCCTTAAGCCATCAAGAAACAGATGATGTTGATGAGAGCGTAATACATTAAACTGGATGTCCTCTGCCATCCTATGCCCGTGTTGGGTAATAACCGCCAGTGTTAGGGCGTTGTCTACAGAGAATCCAAGACTACCGCCTAATTGACAAAAGTCTTTTACCGATGGCTTTGGTCCGGTATGTATATCATTCATAAGTGTTTAGTCTCGCCTGTTTAATAGTCTCTATTGTTGCTGGGTGAACATCTCAACTAATTTGTGTCGCTGGATTTTTCCACTAGCCGTAGTTGGAAACTGATCAACAATTTCGAGACGCTCGGGTAGCTTATATGTGGCAACACCAAGTTTCCTCAATTCATTACATAATTGTTCGAGGCTGGGTTTAGCTCCGGCTGCAGGTATTATGCATGCACAACAATATTCGCCCAATCGTTCGTGTGGGATGCCAATGATGGTCACCGCAGCAATTCCTTGTATAGTCTCAATCGCTTCTTCCACTTCCCGTGGCGTAATGTTCATTCCACCGCGAATTATAATTTCCGATTTACGACCAACAATAGTTACGTACCCATCGGAATCCATGATTGCTACGTCTGCTGTTCGTACCCAACCGTGTTTAAACTTAGTTAAAGTTTGTTTTGGGCTATCGTAATATCCAATACTCATTCCTGGTCCAATAACACATAACTCACCTTCTGTGTTTGCCGGCAACACATTGCCGTCATCATCACGAATTTCAATTCGGTATCCTTCTAGTGCGCCACCATCAGTATCAATTCGTTTTTGTAGTGGCGACGATGGAAAATTAGCGGTGGCGATCATACATTCTGTTTGACCGTATAAGCGTAAAACATTAATGCCTTGATCGCTTGCGGCATTTACAACCGCAGCGGGGATAGGTGCGCCTCCACAGGCGAAGATACGTAATGAAGACATGTCTACGGTTTGGGATTCAGAGATTTTCAAAAGATCGGTGAGAAAAATAGTTGCAGCTAAAGTATAGGTAGGGCGTTCACGTTCTACTAAAACCGCGGCTTCTTCGGGGCTCCAGCGATCCTGAAGGACGACTTTGGCACCGTGCAGCAGGGCAAATCGAATGCCGTAATTAAACCCGGAAGAATGGCCGACAGGGGAGGGTGTCCAGATCACTTCATTGTCACCCATCTCAAAGGCTTTCCAGATTGACCTGTAGTTACTATTGAGAGTTTGATCGGTATGCATAACCGCTTTGGGCGCTGCCTCGGTCCCAGAGGTAAATAGAATTACAGATACATCAGACGAAGATGGATTTCGAGTACAAGGTCTGTCAGAACAGTTCTGCAGTGAGTCAATCCAGTCTGTTGGCCCATCGGCGTCATCATCAGGAATGTCAATTTGAACCACTTGTAGCTTATGTTGTAATTCTTGTTGTATCTGGCTCAATAGCTTGGGGTGGGAAAAACCGCGGTACACACCTGGAATAAATATAGCTTTTGCACGGGTTTTAGTTAAGATATGGCGAAGCTCCTTTGCACGATATACCGTCATCATTGGATTAATGATAACCCCGGCCTTATTGGCGCCAACCGCAATTATTGTGGCCTCAAGAGAGTTGGGTAGCTGAACACTAATTACATCACCCGTATCAATAGCGTTTGCCACCAGCCAGTTTGCAAACTGGTTGGACAATCGATCGAGTTGGGAAAAAGTGATGCGTCGACGTCCTTTACGATCTACAACTGCTTCAATATCTGGGTTCCTGGCGCAATGTTCTGCGACGCTACTTCCAAACCGCTCATTTGACCATGCACCGCTGGCTTCGTACTGTGCTCTATCTGGAATTACATGTTCTTCAAGAGCTGGATCTAATGCGATTACGGGTTGTTGTTTCATTCTGATTTACTTGAATATCGAATCCACGAGCTTTTTGGCAGAATCTCCATACGGCATACGCATGGCGTTAACGACTGCAGAGTCCTCTGCCCCGTGAAATATACCTTTGGTATGAGAATAATTTAAAAATCCTTCGTATCCGGAATGACAGCCCATACCGCTGTTTCCAACACCACCAAATGGTATCCCTGGATGCCCGGCCTGGGTTCCAAAATCGTTTATCGCCAATCCACCACTGCGAACTTGCTGAATAAATTGCTCAGCAATATTGTTATCAAAAGTGGCGAGATAACAAGCTAGCGGGCTAGGGCCGTCATTAATTTTATTAATGACTTCGTCAATATCGTCGTAGCAAAGTAGTGCGGTAACTGGTCCAAATATCTCTTCACGCATGCACGCCAATTCAGCGGTAGGTTCTACCACCACATACATGGGGATCTGACGATTTTGCGGGTTCGGCTCGTCATTATTTAGGGAGATAACTCTAACACCTTCGTTCCGTGCTTCCTCTACGTAGCCCATTACTCGGTCATAGTGGGATTGATTTATAATACCTGTTGCATCGGCATGACCTACATAGGATGGATACATCTCATTCCAAATTTTCTTTGCCCGTTGCAGCCAATTGTCGCGTTGTTGTCGTGGAACAAGAACATAATCGGGTGAGGTGCAAACTTGTCCTCCTTTAAGTATCCGGGCTTCAAGAAAACGTCTGATTAGGCTATCTTCTATACCGTCGGAGGCAAACACGGTCGGGTTCTTTCCGCCGAGTTCTAGTGTTACAGGGGTTAGGTTTTCAGCCGCCGCACGTAAGATAATTTTCCCAATTTCGGGGTTGCCCGTATAGGTTAGGTGGTCCCACGGTTTATGCGGAAACATCTGGGTAAGTTCGCTGCCGCCGATTACTGTTGTAAAAATACTTTCATCAAAATATTCTGCAATGGCTTCGCTTACAGCGCTTGCCGAAGCTGGAGCTTGGCGAGCGGGTTTTAATATAATACGATTACCCGCAGCGAGCATATCCACAGCCATTACTAACGAACATTCCACAGGAAAATTCCATGGAGCTATATTGCCCATAACTCCTTTTGGAACCGCTCTTGTTTCTGCCTTTGAAGAACCATGAACTTTCGGATGCAGGGAAATCGGTTTGGCAGCCATCCAATTTTCTAAATGCCGTCTAAAAAATCGAGATCGGCCCAATATAGCTCCTGTCTCGTAGAGGTCGGTAACAACCTTTGAATGAGCGCCAAAATCGTAGTCCAGCGCTATACCGAATTTGCTACGCCATGCGATGACCATTTCCTCAAGACAGATTAACCATTCGAGTCGTTGTTCCAGAGTGGGATAGGTATTATTTCTTACGCTTTCCTTTTGTTGAGCGAATAGACGATCTAGAGTTTTAAGGCTCGGATCGTTGGTGGCAGTTTGAGAGTCAGTAATGGACATTACTCGTATTCTATATTAAATACTCGTTTACATAAGTTTTATTGGACGCTTGTTCTAAGACGATGGTAAACCCTAGGTCTATCGAGGTCAAGTTACTGCTGCAGAGAGCATTTGCGAAATATAACTTGAAGCGTTGTGATAAACCAGCTTGTCGATACTACGTATCGAATTCCCAGGTCTTTAAAATCGAGTCTATGGAAGTATCGTGGGGAGGGGGGCGATTTGTGGGTGGTGCTCCATTTATCCAGGCTGGATAATTGACTTGTACGAAAGGATCTGTCCCATTGCTCGTTGTTAGGAGTTGTCTAGCCCTTACTTGTGGGTGCTGCATAATATCATCAATATCCAGCACGGCTTCGAAGCAACAATCAGCTTCGTCCAGTAACTCGCACCAGAAAGCATTCGTCTGACTCAAAAATAAAGCTTGTACTTCATCGATTAATGCTGTTTGAGGAATAGGCTCTACTAGCCGCCCAATCCACTCAGGCTTATCGACTGTATTACAAAACTTTGACCAGAAAGGTTCTCCTTCTATGCCAAGAGTAATGAAGCGTTTATCGGCGGTACGATAGATGCGGTATCCAGCTGCACCTCCCGAATCAACCCCATTACCACGTTCAGTAGAATACGCTTGCCGGCCACTGTTGTTTAGCGCCATGCCTTGCCAGCTCAGGACTGTTTCAGCCAGACTGATATCCAGATAGGCCCCTTGGTTGCTAACGGTGCGTCCAAACAGAGCGGCCAGAATACAATTTACTGCCTGCATTGCGCCGGCATAATCACTAATTGGAGGCTGAGGTTGAGTGGGCGAGTCCACCGAGCCGGTATGGTGCAATAAGCCGCTGTGGGCAAGATAGTTTAGGTCGTGTCCTGGGCGTAAACGGTATGGCCCGGTTTGTCCATAGCCAGACAGAGAACAGATAACAAGACGAGGGTAATATCTACGGAGTCGTTCAACGCTAAATCCGAGTTTATCCAGAACGCCTGGACGAAATGATTCCAGTAATACATCAGCGCAATTCAATAGCTCAGTAAAATAATTTTTCCCAGATTCTGACTGGAGATCCAATTCGATGATCTGCTTACCTGAGTTAAGCGTCTTATAGAATAATGAAATACCGTCATTGCCTATTGGACCGACCTTGCGCATAGCATCGCCACCCGAACGCTCAACTTTAATGACCTCTGCACCAAGGTCGGAAAGCAACTGAGTAGCATAGGGCCCTGGTAAAAACTGACTGAAATCTATAACCCGAATATCTTGGAGGAAATTGATAGCGGTTGTATTACCCATACTAAAAACTATCTTCCGCCATTCCAAGTACCGCTCCTGGGTTTGTTTTGGCGACCTTTAACCAAGCTTCGGCCTCGGGGATTTCGTATTCGAAAAAATACTGGCAGGTTGTAATCTTGCCTTGCAAAAACGAATCGCTTTGCCTTGGGCTTGATTTATCTAACAAATTGGACGCGATTGATGATTGCTTGATCCATAACCAACCCACGGCTAGATGACCGAAGGCATGCAGAAATGGCATAGCATTAGTTAGAACACCAGATTTCTCACCTGACTGTAACATCGAACGTACTTGGGTCAGCCATTCTTCCACATCTGTCAGTATATTGGTCAGCTTATCGATGAATGGCCTCAGATTAGTTGTTTCATTTAAACTGGCTAAATCGGCACGTATCTCAGCAGCAAAAGTTTTTAGTGCGCGACCTTCATCCATAACTAGTTTACGTCCTAGCAAATCTAGCGCTTGGATGCCGTTTGTCCCTTCGTGGATCATGTTTAATCGATTATCTCGATAGAGTTGTTCAACGGGAAAGTCCCTTGTATAGCCGTAGCCTCCCATGACCTGAATTGCTAGCTTATTAGCCTGAACTCCAAATTCGGTCGACCACGCTTTAACGATGGGAGTAAAAACTTCGAGCATATCTGTATAACGCTGTCGCTCAATCTTATCTGCAGATAAGATTTCGAGATCTACAAGCATCCCTGAATATAAACATAGTGCTACGGCACCTTCACTAAGCGCTTTCTGTCGCATTAACATTCGGCGCACATCGCCGTGTTCTATAATTGCAACAGGTTTATTTGAAGAGTTCTTATCATCAAGCTTACGACCTTGTTTACGTTCTTTGGCGTAGTTTAGTGCAACACGATAGGCTACGTTGGCTAGCATTGCCCCGCCGATTCCGACAGATATCCTAGATTCATTCATCATGTGGAACATAGCAAGTAACCCTTTACCTAACTCGCCTACCAGATGCCCTTGGCAATCCGTTATCTCACCGAAGTTCAACAGGCAATTGCTAGTGCCTCGATATCCCATTTTATGATTTAAGCCTGCAACACTGACACCATTGTTATCACCAAGACTGCCATCATTGTTTACTTTAATTTTCGGGACAGCAAATAGGGAAAGTCCTTTAACCCCGTTTACTGAGCCAGGAGTCCTAGCCAATACCAAATGTATAATATTTTCCGCAGCGTTATGGTCTCCCCCACTGATCCACATTTTTGACCCTGTTACGAAATAGCTTCCATCACTTTGTGGTGTGGCCTTAGTTATGATGTCCCCAAGGGATGAACCAACATTGGGTTCCGATAGGCACATGGTGCCGAAGAATTTGCCTTGTAATAACGGCATCATGAAACGAACTTTCAAATCGGTGGTTCCATAAGTATTTAGCAAGCCTGCTGCCGCTTGAGTCAAACCCATATACGACATTGTTCCTATGTTTGCGCCTTTGAACATGCCATTACAGGCGTTATTTATAACCACAGGGAGTTGCATGCCACCAAGCTTTGTATCAAAGCGCGCGGAGAAGAAACCCGCATCGCGTAACACGCCGAGAGCCGAGATGGCTTGATCTATTATTCTAACAGTACCATTTTTAAGCACCGGTTCTTCCCGGTCTGATTTGGATAAATGAGGCCAAAGGTCATTAGTCGCAATCTGTTCTGCAAGATCCAGAACAGAGGTAATGGACTCTGTATCGTGATCAGCGTAACGTCCATGACCAAGTAATTCCCTAAGTTTGAAGACGTCAAACACCAGAAAGTCGATGTTGTTGCGATCAATAATCTTTGTCATAAATAGAAAGCTCTTTAGCGAGTGCCACAACTCTTGTGAATCGTTTTGGGGATATTAAGTTGATATTCGAGCTATACTATTTTATCGTGACATCAATGTAAATTAACCTATTCCCGTTCTGTTTAACAACGAACCCTAAAGCTCTAGTTATGACTAATCGCGAAGCAGTAATCGTATCGACGGCCAGAACTCCTATTGGTAAAGCTTTTCGAGGCGCATTCAATATCACTCACCCTGCAACAATGGGAGGGCATGTTATCTCTCACGCTTTGGATCGTGCAAAGGTAGAAGCGGGTGAAGTTGAAGATGTCATCATGGGCTGTGCTCTGGCTGAAGGACACACAGGGTACAACATCGCCAGATCCTCAGCAATTCGAGCAGGTGTTCCTGTAACCACAGCCGGCATGGTGGTTTCACGACTTTGCGCTTCCGGTCTTCAGGCTATTTCCACTGCCGCACAACGAATTGTCATGGATGGAGCGCCCATAGTATTAGCTGGGGGCGTTGAACATATTTCGTTAGTGCAAAATAATAGAAATTCTGGATACAAAGACGAAGCCTGGTTGCAACAGAATAAACCCGAATTATTTTTGCCCATGATCGATACTGCAGATATCGTCGCACAAAGATACTCGGTTAGCAGAGCAGATCAAGATGCCTATGCATTACAAAGTCAACAACGCACGGCGGCTGCGCAGAAAAGTGGATTATTCGAAAAAGAAATTGTTCCGTTGTTCACGGAAAAAGAAATAAAAGATAAAACTACAGGGGATATATCTCGGAAGCCTGTGAATCTAGTAGAGGATGAATGTAACCGGCCTCAAACTAATCTCGAAGGACTATCTCATCTAAAGCCCGTTAATGGCGATAATAAATTTATTACGGCTGGCAATGCCAGTCAATTGTCTGACGGTGCATCAGCTTGTGTCGTTATGGAGTTAAGAGAGGCAGAACGTCGTGGTTTGGAGCCTCTGGGAGTGTATAGAGGTATGGTGGTTAGTGGATGTGAGCCTGATGAAATGGGTATCGGACCAATATTTGCCATCCCCAAACTACTCAAGCGAATGTCATTGGAGATCGATGACATCGATCTTTGGGAATTAAACGAGGCATTCGCGGTGCAGGCGGTCTACTGTCGTGACAAACTCGGTATAAGCAATGAGGTTTTTAATGTTAATGGTGGGTCCATATCCATTGGGCATCCCTACGGTATGACCGGTGCCAGATTGACCGGACATGCACTGATTGAAGGACATCGGCGCGGAGCCAAGCACGTTGTGGTTACTATGTGTATTGGAGGCGGCCAAGGTGCCGCCGCATTATTTGATCTGCGTTAATATTGTATTTAGTTAAACAATGTAGTTAAAACAGAATGTTGTAAGTTATGGAAAATTCTTTAGCGGTTGACTATCAACTACAAGAAAATATTGGTGTGATTCGAGTAAATAATCCGCCTGTAAATGCTATGTCTCAAGCTGTACGTAAGGGCATAAAACAGGCTGTGCTAGAAGCTCAGTCAGATAATTGTCAGGCTATTCTTCTACTATGCGAAGGTAGAACATTTATTGCTGGGGCTGATATCAAAGAGTTTGGTAAGCCCGCTCTTGATCCGTCATTGTCGGATTTATTGGCGACTATTGAACAGTCGAGAAAATTGATAATAGCTGCAATTCACGGCACAGCATTAGGTGGTGGTTTTGAATTAGCCTTAACGTGTCATTACCGGTGTGCAATTTCTTCAGCTAAAGTAGGCTTGCCCGAGGTGAAACTAGGTTTGCTTCCGGGTGCCGGGGGTACTCAGCGTGCTTCCCGTTTAGCAGGCGTGGAGGCCGCTCTGGATTTAATATCCAATGGCAACCCTATTTCTGCTTCTAAAGCACTCACATTGAACCTAATAGATACTATTTTAGAGGGTGATTTAGCCGAGGCTTCTATTGCGTACGCGCAAAAACTTGTAGCAGATTTTGCACCTATAAAGCGTGTTAGCGATATAAATATAGAGAAAGATTCGATACCTACGGGGTTTCTGGATGATGCGCGTGCCAGATTTGAAAAACGTTTTCGCGGGCAACTTGCATTACAAAATATCGTTAGTTGTATGGAAGCTGCGATTGAATTGCCCTTTGATGAGGGTTTAAGGAAAGAAAGGCAGTTATTTGTAGAGTGTATGCAATCCGATGCATCGGCGGCTATGCGCCATTTATTTTTTGCCGAGCGCAGCGCTGCGAAAGTTAAAGCTCTAGATAGAAGTATCTGTGCTCGTGAAATTCACACCGTTGGGATTATTGGTGGTGGCACCATGGGCGGGGGTATCGCTATGAACTTTGCTAATGCTGGTATCCCAGTCATCTTAATCGAAGTCGATGATTGTGGTGTGAATCGCGCATTAAAAATTGTTGAACGGAATTATGGCATAACTGTTAGTAAAGGAAAGTTAAGTGAAGAACAGAAAGATCATTGTTTGTCACTAATTAGTGGAACAACGAAATATGAAGAATTAGGTGATGTCGATCTAGTTATAGAGGCGGTTTACGAGAATCTTGATTTAAAGAAAAAGATTTTTGGTCGTCTTGATGAGGTTTGCCGGCCGGGGACAATTTTGGCGACCAACACCTCATATCAAGACATTGATCTGATCGCGAGTGCAACCGGGCGTCCCGAAGACGTGATCGGTATGCACTTTTTTAGTCCTGCCAATGTGATGAAATTATTGGAAGTTGTGCGGGGCTCGAAAACGGCGGATGACGTGATTTCTTCAGCTATGGGTGTGGCGAAGATTATTAAAAAGATTCCTGTGCTATCCGGTAATTGTTATGGCTTTATTGGAAATCGGATGCTCCGATCTTACGTCAGCGAAACTCAGTCATGTCTGATTGAAGGTGCAGCACCGGAGCAGATCGACGGTGTGATGGAGAATTTTGGAATGGCAATGGGGCCGTTAGCGGTTGGTGATTTGGCTGGTTTGGATATCGGGTATACGGCACGTAAGGCGTTGTCGCAAGAAAAAAAAGGCGCGCCTAAAACCTATTGCATTGCTGATGCATTAGTCGAAATGGGTCGTCTCGGGCAAAAATCTGGCTCTGGATATTATCTATATGATCCGGAAACTCGTGGCCGTATGAATGACCCTGAAGTCCTAACTGTTATACAACAGCAAGCTGAGAAGCTAGGGATCATAAGGAAACCTATTTCGGATGAAGATGTACTTAATCGTTTGGTGTTCTCACTTATTAACGAGGGTGCAAAACTTCTTGAAGAAGGTATTGCTCAGCGCTCCAGCGATATCGACGTAGTTTACGTTTTTGGTTATGGCTTTCCCAAATTTCGTGGTGGTCCTATGCAATATGCTGATACAGTTGGGCTAAAAAAAGTGTGTCATATTATTGATGAATTCTACAATCAATATGAGACTCCAAATTGGGAGTGTGCCAGACTTTTGAAAAGCCTAGCGGCTAAGGAACTTAATTTTTCTGCCTATACATAGCGTACATATGAATTTCTGATTTTTTAACATGGTGTTTTTGACACGTTTTATATCCCGTCATTCCATATTGAATAATGCAATCACGACATTTTAAATTTTGGCCAAAGGGAAAACCTTATACGCTTCCTTCGTTAGATTGTTCAGTCCTTGAGAATTTATTACGTTCTGCTGAGCGTTATACTGATCACGCTGCAATAATATATTACGATTCTCCAATCAGCTATCGTGATTTGCGTGATCAGTCTTTGAGTTTGGGTTTCTTTTTAAAATCTCAGTTCAATGTTGAGACGGGGGATCGGGTATTGTTATACATGCAAAATTGCCCTCAGTTCGTTATTGGGTACTATGGAATTCTTGCCGCTGGTGCTGTGGTGGTTCCGGTAAATCCGATGAATAAATCTGCTGAACTCGAGTATATGATTTCGGATACACACGCTGAGGTGATGCTTGCCGGACAAGAATTGGTCAATTTTGCGTTGCCATTACTAAAAACCACTTCACTGAAGAAGATAATATACACAAATTACGCAGACTACTTGTTACATGATACGGATCTTGAATTACCTTCAGAAGTAACGCAAACGCGAAAGTCTTTTGTGTTATCGGAGTTGATTGACTGGAAACACACTGTCCACGGCAATGCGCAGCCTCCAACACAGTTTTCTAAACTCGATGACTGGTGTGTTATCCCCTATAGCTCGGGATCTACAGGACAGCCCAGAGGCTGTATTCATTCGAATAGAACGGTGAATGCGAATATTAGTGCTTATGCAAATTGGCGATCACTAGCAAAAAATGCCCCTATACTTGCATCACTTCCGCTATTTCATGTTACTGGAATGCAAAACTCGATGAATGTAACTATTTACAGCGGCGGAACGATAGTGCTGATGACCCGTTGGAACAGTGCTGTTGCGGCGAAACTAATTCAACGCTACAAAATAGTGCAGTGGCGGGCAATTTCGACCATGATTATCGATTTCGTTTCGAGTATCAAAATAAACAATTACGATTTATCTAGCTTGGAGTTTATCGGTGGCGGTGGTGCACAATTACCATCTACTGTTGCAGAAAAACTTAAACGGTTAACAGCGCTCGAAGCTATAGATGGTTATGGCTTAACCGAAAGTATGGCCGCTCTGCATATAAATCCGCCTCATGCGCCGAAGACACAATGTTTAGGTATTCCTTTGTTTGGTGTAGATACAAAAATTATTAATCCGCAGACGCATTTGGAGTTAGGTGTCGGCGAAATAGGGGAGATTATTTCCCGTGGACCGCAGATTTTTCTCGGGTATCTCGGTGACAACGAAGCAACGAAGAATGCGTTTATAAACATTGATCGCAAACGGTATTTTCGAACCGGTGATCTGGGATATTATGATGAAGACGGATACTATTTTTACGTAGACCGACTAAAGAGAATGATCAATGTTTCCGGATTTAAAGTCTGGCCTACAGAAATTGAATCCATATTACATAAACATCCAGATATTCGTGAAGTCTGCGTAATCGCTAAAACTGATAGTCGGCAAGGGGAAACTGTGAAAGCTTTAATTGTACTTGAGGATAATGTACTGCTTTGTGCAGAAACTATTAAAGAGTGGTGCCATACAAAAATGGCAAGTTATAAAGTACCTCGTGCCTATAAATTTGTAGAATCTTTACCACGATCAGGCTCAGGAAAACTAGAATGGCGGAAAATACAGGAAAAAGAAAACTGTTCTGATCTAGTAGAAAATCTACTTGACGCAATTTATTGAGGATAGAAAAAATTGTTTGAATATTCAAAGAAATCCCAAGCATTTCAGAAACAGCTGGGCAGTTTTATGGATCAGCATGTTTACCCCAACGAGCATGTATACGAAGAGCAGTTAAATAACTCAAAGGACCGTTTTTCCTCTTTGCCATTAATGGATGAGTTAAAGGATAAGGCGCGAGAGGCCGGGCTGTGGAACTTGTTTATCCCTTTAAAGTATGGTGAATTTAGCGATCATGGTGGATTGTCAAATATCGATTACTATCCACTGGCTGAAATGATGGGTCGGGTTCGATGGAGCGCAGAAGCATTTAATTGCAGTGCCCCAGATACGGGCAATATGGAAGTATTAATGAAATACGCTACGCCGGCGCAGCAGACAGAGTGGCTGCTGCCGCTACTAGATGGGAAGATCCGATCTAGTTATGCCATGACAGAACCTCAGGTTGCATCCAGCGATGCGACGAACATAGAGTTGCAAATTACTCGGGACGGAGACAACTTAGTTCTCAATGGTAGAAAATGGTGGACAACAGGAGCGCCGAATGAATATGCGCAGTTAATTATCGTTATGGGTAAAACTGATCCATCAAACGCTGATCGACATAAGCAGCAATCCCAAGTTCTGGTCCCGAAGAACACACCTGGTGTTGATGTGATCCGTTCATTAACGACGTTAGGTTATGATCATGCACCCCGTGGTCACGCTGAAATACAATTTACGAATGTTCGTGTGCCCGCAGCAAATATGCTGCTCGGCGAAAATAGGGGATTCGAAATCGCCCAAGGAAGGCTTGGACCTGGACGTATGCATCATTGCATGCGTCTGATTGGTGCAGCGCAACGCGCACTAGAATTTGCATGTGAGCGGGTTGCTTTCCGAAGTGCCTTCGGTCGAGAGCTTAGCAAAAACCAATCTGTACGCGAAGATATTGCCAAGAGTTTTTCAGAAATTGAGATGGCAAGGTTACTGGTACTTAAAACCTGTGAAGAAATGGATAGAGTTGGTGCACAGGCCGCACGAGACATGATTGCAGCAAGCAAAATTAGTGTGCCTACCATGATGCAGACCATCATTGATCGTTGCATACAAATGCACGGTGCTGGAGGATTAAGCGGTGACTACTTTATGGCAGAAGCGTTTAACTATGCCAGATACTGTCGTTTGGCCGATGGACCGGATCAGGTGCATCAAATGGCATTGGGGAAACGAATAATCCAAAGATTTAGTGTCGAATCGGCATAAGATTTAAATTTCTTAAATCTATATTATTCCGATAAATGTGAGTTCTGAAATGATTTTGAACAGGCGGTAGTAACGACTGTACTATTTAGTAAAATAAAAGGTGTTTTTGTCAGGTCTTTAGAAGAAAGGCGACCCAATAAAACAGGTGTTAAGGGTCGCACTATCTCTTTTCAGACTACCATAAGAGGAAATGTTAGGCCTTTACTCTATTCATATGCGGATCATAAAGCGCAGTTAACGTAACCTGGGCAGGTACTCGCTCTGTCGCGACTTCCAGTTCGTAGTCTCCCAACAAAATATAGCTATTATCGATGATCTGATCACTGCGAACATAGCCCATGCCAATACTCTTATCAATCGTATGCCCATATCCCCCAGATGATAACCAACCGCACCGTTCACCATTTCGATAGATTGTTTCGCGACCCGTTAAAATAACATCGCCATCACAGGTGAACGTAGCCAGTATCTTTTTTAGTCCATTTTCCCTTTGTTTTTGAAGTGCATCTCGACCTTTAAATAAGATGTTCGACTTCATCTTTACGGCCCAAGACAAGCCTGCCTCATCCGGTGTGTGGTCCGGCCCGATGTCGGTGCTCCAGGCACGAAAACCTTTCTCCAGCCGAAGTGTCTCTATAGAACGATATCCGGCGTTAAGTAATCCTTTTGGGGCACCCACTGCATGTAGCGCCTCGTAAACTGTTTGAGCATATTCGCTTGGTAAATGCAGCTCCCAGCCTAGTTCTCCGACATAAGTAATACGCATGGCCAGCACTGGGCAGCCACCGATACCTATGTGCTGTGCCTGACCAAAAGGGAATGCCTCATGGCTGAGGTCATTATTCGTACATGCGCTTAAAATCTCTCGTGCCTTTGGTCCAAACAAAGACAATACCGCGTTCGACGATGTGACTTCTACAAGTTGTGCGTTCATCCCCTCGGGGATATTTCGAGTAATCCAGTCGAAATCATGTGTAGCGTATCCTGTTCCAGTGACAATGTAATACTCATTGATCGCCGTGCGCACACAGGTAACGTCACATTCAATACCGCCGTTATCGTTCAGCATTTGCGTGTAGATAATAGAACCAACAGGTTTATCAACTCGGTTGGCGGCGATCCAACTCAGTGCTGCCTCTGCATCGGGTCCTTTAAGCACAAATTTTGCAAACGAGGTTTGATCAAACAATACAGCGGCCTCACGTGCGGCTTTATGTTCACGGCCTACCGGTACATGCCAGTTTGGACGTTCAAATGTATAGATATCGTGCGCCATCTCGCCGGTGTGGGCAAACCAGTTCGGTCGCTCCCAACCAAGTTTCTCGCCAAACACGGCGCCCGCATCTTTTAAAGTGTTGTAAAGTGGTGAGCGTCTACACGGCCGACCACTTTGATGTTCTTCTGACGGCCATGCCATGGTGTAGTGCTTTCCATAGGCCTCCATCGTTCGCATTCGCACCCAGTCGGTATCTTGATGGGGGCGACCAAAACGACGAATGTCAACCGGCCACAGATCATAAGGTGGGTTGCCCGTAGAAACCCATTCGGCTAACGCCATTCCAGCACCGCCTCCGGATGCAATGCCGAACGCGTTAAACCCTGCTCCAATAAACACATTATCCATCTCTGGGGCTTGTCCTAGAATGAAGTTTCCGTCAGGTGTGAAACTTTCCGGCCCATTGATTAGTTGCTTAACACCGACCTCTGCCAATTTAGGAACACGGGGTAAGCTCAGCTCTACAAGTTGTTCAAAGTGATCAAAATTACTTTCCAATAATTGAAAATCAAATGGATCCGGAATACCATTTTTCGCCCATGGTATGCCGTTGGGTTCGTAGCCTCCCATCACAAGTCCACCCACCTCTTCTTTATAATAAGTAAGACGATCCGGATCGCGCAAGGTTGGCAGGTTTTTGGCCACACCAAAAGGCTCGGTAATCATATATTGATGTTCAACCGAAACGAGTGGTACATTCACACCGATTTGTGCAGCCAGTTCTCGTGTCCATTGACCACAACACAATACCAGTTTTTCGCAGTTTATATCGCCACCCGCTGTGCGAACACCTTTAATTTTCCCGGCCTCGACCAAAATTTTAGTAACCGGTGTTTTTTCAACTAGTTTTGCCCCGGCACTACGTGCACCTTTGGCTAATGCCTGCGTTATATCTGACGGACTGGCTTGACCATCGGTTGGCAGAAAAGCTGCTCCAACTACGTCACTGATATCCATCAGCGGCCAGAGATCCTGAGCTTCTTGTGGTGTTAACAGTTGCATATCGAGCCCGAATGAATGCGCGGTAGTTGCTTGACGTTTTACTTCCGTCCACCGTTCTTGGTTACACGCCAGTCTCAATCCACCATTCATCTTCCATCCTGTGGCCAAGCCGGTTTCTGCTTCGAGTTTGTTATAAAGCTCTATCGAGTAACCCAGTAGTTGCGTGATATTCGCACTCGATCGTAATTGGCCAACTAGGCCGGCAGCATGCCAAGTTGAACCCGAGGTAAGCTCGGCTTTTTCAAGTAATAGCACTTCGCAGCCCATTTTGGCAAGATGATATGCAGTAGAACAGCCAACAATTCCGCCACCAACGACGATAATTTTAGAACAAGCAGGAAGTGTCATAACAGTCTCATGTATTTGCAAAATCATTAAGGGCAACTCGTAACCGAGCAAGGTTTTCTGCAGTGTAACCAGCGTAGTCGAAGTCAATTTTAGAGTGTTGTTCAGAGACCATAGACCATAAGGTCTCGCGCATGAGTGATGCGCACTTCATCGCTTGATAAGGTCGCCAATTTGTTTCGAAATTGTCAGAAAAATATTGTTCTAACATCCCCTGTTCTTGCTGTTCAGATAACCCATTATTACCGGCGAGACCGGCCAAATCAAAAAGGGGTGTGTTAAAGCCACCGTATTCCCAATCGATTAGCCAAAGTCGCTCACCGTCGTCCATGATGTTAGCGGCAAGTAGGTCGTTATGACCAATAACTAGATTAACCGGGCCCGTTGCAGCCGCTAATTTATCCTGTTCTGCCATCAGCTCAGGTAGTAGCGTAGCGTGATTTGTGCCTTGTGCTAGTAGGCGAGTTACGTAAGTGCGATTAACTTGATAAGGCCAAAAGGTAAGTATCGGAGAGATTAAATGACTTCCCAAATTACTATGGACTGATGCAACTAAATCTATAGTGCGGGTTAAATTAGCAGGATCGCGTACATCTTCCTCGCTAAACGTTCTCGCTTCTAAAAAATCTAGAACTAACACGCCTGGCTCGTGATACACCACAGCGGGTGATATACCTACAGCTTCCGCAGCCTGACTTAATGCTAGCTCGTTCCAACGCATGACGCCATGCTCCGGAATATCGTCACCTATCCTTACCACATAGCGATTAGTTCCGTCGCGAACGGTAAAATTCAAATTAGTAATGCCGCCACCCAAGGGCTGAATTTCAGTGGCATTTGAGAAGCAATTCAATTGTTCTATACGAGTAACAGTATTCACATTTAAAGTCCGAGTCTGTTGCGTCGATCTTCAGCTAACGCGTTTACAATACGATCAGAAATAATAGCGATGAACGCGACACAAAGACCTGCAACCACGCCTTGCCCGGCGTTTGCTTTAGTTAATGCAATGTATACTTCCTGACCCAAATCTCGTGTTCCAACCAAGGCGGTAATAACCAACATGGATAATGCAAGCATTATTGTTTGATTCAACCCAAGTAATAGTTGTGGTGTTGCCAATGGTAGTTTTATTCTCCACAGTAGCTGTCTTTTCGTACAGCCGGCCACCAAACCAGCTTCAATAAGCTGGGTAGGAACTTCACGTAAACCGTGAGCGGCATAACGCACAGCAGGCGCAAGTGCATAGAGAACTACCGCTATCATTGCACTAAAATCACCAACCCGAAATAACATAATCACGGGAATAAGATAGACAAAACTCGGCAGTGTCTGCAATGTATCCATCAGGCCAAGAATAACCCGACCGGCCCTAGGACTTTCTGCCGCCCAGATGCCTAAGGGTATACCAATGATAGTGGCGAGAAAAACAGACACACCGCAAAGGTATATTGTGATCATGGCCTTTGACCATAGGCCAGATGCGGCTATAAAAGTCATTAGTAGAAATGCTAGCAAGCCAAGTCGCCAACCGCCAACACGCCACGCGATGATGCCGGTAACGATAATGCCCCAGGCCCAAGGAATACCTGAGAAGAATTTCTTAACAGGTAGCAACAGCCATTGAAGTATGACTGTTTTGATCGATTCAAACGTATCAAAGAAGTTTACGTTAATGTATTTCATCGTTTCTGACCAGAAGTGACCGGTAGTGATGGTCAAACTTTCAGGGTAGGCCTGTATGCTCGAGGAAAACTTACCTAAGAGTAGAGTAACGACAATCACCATTAGAACAGTGACCAATCGAGGTTTACGTTGCAATATGTTGCCGGTAGGTATGTACTGTTGTCGTCGCGTTGCAAAAGCCTGGCTACCACGATCAAGTGCTATAGCCAATACCACTATTCCCAGACCTGCTTCTATCCCGCCACCAATATCGAGTTTACGTAATGATGCCAGCACATCAAAACCCAGTCCTCCGGCACCTATCATTGAAGCAATGATAACCATGTTGAGTGTCAACATGATGACCTGATTTACACCGACCATTAAAGTGGGCGCTGCCGATGGAACGAGTACCTTCCACATCATCTGCCTTTGTGTGGATCCTGCCATGCGACCCGCCTCGACGAATTCTTCAGGTACACTTCTTAGCGCGACTATGGTGACACGAACCATTGGTGGCATCGCATAGATTATTGTAGCGATTAACGAAGCGACCGGTCCGAAGCCAAATAGAATAAGGATAGGTACTAAATAGGCGAACACGGGGACAGTTTGCATTAAGTCCAAAACCGGTCGTAGAGTCTTGTCAAACCAGGGTCTACGATAGGCGGAGATGCCGAGTAACAAACCTCCCACTGCGCCTAGTGGCACGGCAATTAACACCGACGAAAGTGTAATCATCGCGCTTTCCCATTGTCCAAACACGGCCAGATAAGTGAAACATATGCCGATTAATGCAGCAAGGGCCCAATTACGTGAGTAATGACCGATGGCAATAGCGGCGATGATGATCGCGATCCAACTAAGTGATGGGGCCAATTGCACGGCGGTATCACCGTATCCGGATTGAAATCCCTCGATTAGCAAATTTCGTAGCACTTGATAAGGTGCTTCGATCAAAGCCGCGATAGCGCGAGTGAGATCTTTAAAACTAAAGAGGTAGAAGCCTGCGGTCTCGGCTAGCCAGTCGAAGAAATCGCTAATAACATTCTCTAAAGGAAGCTCCCATTGCTTGGGGTATCGAATGATCCAGCGCGCATCGTATGTTTTGTATAGCTGAAAGGAGTAGTTTGATAATGCCCAGGTTATTGCAAAGAGTAGCCCCCACAGGGCGGTACTGGATTTTACGAAACGTGCAATCACTCGCGACCAACTAATACATCAATAACAGCTTTGCGGCTAATTTGTCCGATAGCTTTGCCGTCTTGCATTAGCTTGTATGGTAATTCTGCCGACTCTACCTGATCGGCTATGCTTTCTATTACGGCATCGTAGGGGAGTTCGCCTGCGAAAGAGGTGCTTATCAAAGGTTCCATAATAGACACCGCCTTTAGTACCTTTGAGCGGTTAGCATGTCTAGTGAACTCGGCCACATAGTCAGT
>Ga0213861_10000688_pt1 | contig 29882 bp, 21 predicted proteins | sample PICome_4_FD_160110 | JGI IMG/M metagenome (GOLD analysis project Ga0213861, IMG submission 160110) | Coastal seawater microbial communities near Pivers Island, North Carolina, United States - PICO131 | ecosystem: Environmental > Aquatic > Marine > Coastal | place: USA: North Carolina... | reverse complement strand
TGAAGCGTTAAAGTTCGGAAATTCTTTTAATGCATTTACTAAAGCTTTTGCAATAAATGCTAACGGAGTAACTTTAATTTTTTCTCCTGTGTAGTAATCATACAAAGAAGATCTAAATTGTTCCATTTCAGTAATATCTATTTCTTCATGCTGTGTAACATGAGGTATTTCTGTCCAGGATCTTACGAGGTGAGGACCAGAAAGTTTTTTTACTCTTGGAATATCTTTAACTGCAATTTCACCAAATTCTTCGTGAGAATATTCTTCAACATGTTTTGCTACTTCTTTTTTCTGAATTTCACCGTGACTAACCGTAACCTGTGATCTAATAAATTCTTTTACATCATCCTCTGAAACTCTACCTGATCTTTGAGTGCCAAGTATTTTAGAAACATCAGCTCCAAGTTCCCGTGCAAATTTTCTAACTTTAGGACTGGCAGAACTTTTTCCACTTTGAGGTACAGGGGAAGCCGGAACCTTAGATAAGGCTGCTTTTGAAGGAATTATTTTTTCTACTTTATTTTCTTTTTTGGGCTCTAATTTTTCTTCTTCTTCTTTTTTTTTCTCATTAGATTCTAAAGTTAAGATTAGATCACCTTTATTAATTTTGTCACCAACAGCTACACTAATTTTATCTACTTTACCTGAATGAGTTGAAGGAACCTCAACACTAGATTTATCACTTTCTAGAGTAATTATAGAATCATCTTTATCTATTGACTGACCTTCTTTGACAATAACTTCAATTACTTCCACGTCTTTAAAGTCTCCCATATCCGGAACTGTTATTTTTAAGTTTGCCATTATTATAATTTTGTTGGAAAAACTTTATCTTTATTTATTTTAAATTTCTCTATTGCTTTGTCAGCTGTATCTGATCCAATTAGTTGTTCTTTTGCAAGAGCACTGAGTGTGTATGCAACAATATGTTCTTTATCTACTTCAAAAAATTTTCTTAAATTTTTTCTAGTATCACTTCTTCCATACCCATCTGTTCCAAAAGAATAGAATGATTTATCAGTATAAGGTCTAATTTGATCTGAAAAAGCTCTAGCATAATCAGAAGCAGCAATCACAGGACCGTCTCTTTTTTCTAAACATTTTTGTACATAAGATTTTTTTGGTTTTTCATTAGGGTTTAAAAGATTTAATCGTTCTGTTTCCATACCATCTTTTCTTAATTCATTAAAACTTGTAACACTCCAAATGTCAGCATCAATATTATAATCTTTAGAAAGAATTTCAGAAGCAGCTATAACTTCTCTCAAGATAGTACCTGATCCCATTAACTGTACTTTTGTTTTTCCTTTGTTTTTACCTTCCCTAAACAAATACATGCCTTTTAGAATACCTTCATCACATCCCTTTGGCTTTTCAGGATGAGAGTAATTTTCATTCATTGCTGTTATATAATAAAAAATCTTTTCTTTTTTTTCGTGCATTCTCTTTAATCCGTCTCTAAAAATAGTTGCCATCTCATAAGCGAATGTAGGATCATAACTTATGCAGTTTGGTATATTTGATGCTAGCAATTGACTGTGTCCATCCTGGTGTTGTAAACCTTCTCCGGCAAGGGTTGTTCTTCCTGCTGTTGCTCCAATTAGAAACCCTCTAGCTTGTGAATCTCCAGCGGCCCAAGCAAGATCCCCAACTCTTTGAAAACCAAACATAGAGTAAAATATATAAACTGGAATCATTTCTATATCGTGATTTGTGTATGCAGTACCTGCTGCGATCCATGAAGACATTGCTCCAGACTCATTTATACCCTCTTCTAAAACTTGTCCGCTCTTATCTTCTCTATATGAACTTAGTTGTTCTGAGTCCACTGGCTCATATTTTTGCCCTTCGTGAGCATAAATTCCAATTTTTTGAAAAAAGCCTTCCATTCCAAATGTTCTAGCTTCGTCAGGGATAATCGGAACTAATCTTGGAGCAACATTTTTGTCTCTTAAAACTGCCGTCATCATCCTAACCAAAGCCATTGTTGTAGACATTTCTTTTTCCCCAGTTGATATCATGAATGGTTCGAAGATATCTTTTGGTGGCGTTTTAATTTGTTTAGCAAATGATGATCTTTCAGGAATAAAACCACCAAGTTTTATTCTTCTGTCTTTAAGGTATTTCATCTCTTCAGAATTTTCATCTGGTTTATAATACTCTATTTTTTTTACTTGTTTATCAGTTAAAGGAACTTTAAATCTGTCTCTATAATAAAGTAGATCTTGTTCATCCAATTTTTTTTGTTGGTGTATTGTGTTAACACTTTCACCTGTTTTTCCCATACCGTAACCTTTTATTGTTTTAGCTAATATCACGGATGGTGATCCTGTATTTTTCATCGCAGCATGATAAGCGGCATAAACTTTATGTGGATCGTGACCACCTCTATTTAATCTCCATATATCTTTATCAGTCATTGAAGAAACTAATTCCTTTAATTCAGTGTACTTTCCAAAAAATTTTTCTCTTACATAAGATCCGCCCTTTGCTTTGAATGCTTGATATTCTCCATCAACACACTCATTCATTCTTCTAATTAAAAGTCCTGACTTATCTCTTTCTAGCAATTGATCCCAATAAGATCCCCAAATTACTTTTATTACATTCCAGCCACTTCCTCTAAAACTTCCTTCAAGCTCTTGAATAATTTTACCGTTACCTCTAACTGGGCCATCTAACCTTTGTAAATTACAATTCACAACGAAAATAAGATTATCTAATTTTTCTCGAGCAGCTAAGCCAATCGCACCTAATGACTCTGGTTCATCCATTTCCCCATCACCTAAAAACACCCAAATTTTTCTCCCCTCATCTTTGACTAAACCTCTATTAATTAAATATTTTAAAAATCTTGCTTGATAGATTGCCATGATAGGACCCAAGCCCATCGACACAGTAGGGAACTGCCAAAATTTTGGCATTAACCAAGGATGAGGATATGAAGAAAGACCACCGGCATCAACTTCTTGTCTAAACCCATCTAATTGTTTTGAGGTAAGTCTGCCTTCTAAGAAAGCTCTAGCATACATACCAGGAGCAGAGTGTCCTTGAAAATAAACTAAATCTCCACCAAATTTATTATTTTTAGCTCTCCAAAAATGATTCATGCCCACATCATAAAGAGTAGCTGCAGATGCAAAGGTTCCGATATGGCCACCTAATTCAGAACTTTTTTTATTGGCCTTCACTACCATGGTAGCAGCATTCCATCGAATGTAAGCTCTAATTTTCTTTTCAATATTTTGATCTCCAGAAGATTTTTCTTCTGCCTCTGGTGGTATAGTATTTATATAAGGTGTGGTTCTTGTGTCAGGTAAAACTAACCCAGATTTATAAGCCTGATTAATAACTTTATTTAGTAAGTAGCTTGCTCTAGAAGAGCCATCATTTTCAATTACAGAATTTAAAGAGTCTATCCATTCGTTAGTTTCAATTGGATCAATATCATCTTTGGAAACTGGTTCCGCAAATACTTTTTTTACCTGTTTAACATGATTTGAATTACCGTTTGATTTTGTGTGTTTTTCAGAGGTAACTTTAACTTTAGGTTTATCTTCTAATTTTTTTTCTGGAGTCGTGGTAGTTATTCCATTTTCAATCGTAGCTAATATACTGCCCTCTGAAACTTTATCTCCAATTTTAACTTTTAGGTCTTTAATTTTTCCAGCTTCTGGAGACGGAATTTCAACGCTAGATTTATCACTTTCAATAGTAACGACAGGATCATTTTTGTTTACTTGATCACCGGGTTTAACTAGAACCTCAATAACTTCAACTTCTTTAAAATCTCCGATATCTGGTACAGCAATGTTATTGGCCATAATTAGCTATTATAAACTGGGTGCAACATATTAAAAAATAAATAATTAATAAACATTAAAGAATAGGGCAAATAGTCGGATAAGATCAATTTTTGTCACATTTTCTGCTTTTTTTCGTCAATTAGTTTTATTTTTATGTGACATGCGTTGGTTAATAAATTTTTTATTTAAAAAAAAAGAGATTAAAACTAACAGAGCAGTTTTAGTTCAGAAAATTATTCTTAAAAAATATCTATTAAGATAAAAAAATAAAAGCTAAGCTAGCTTTTATGGAAAAATTTCTGTGGAAACCTTCTGACACAAGAAAAGAAGATTCTCTTCTTGAGGATTTTTCGAAATTTTTAAATCTCAAATCAGATCAAAACTTTAAAAATTTTTGGAAATGGTCAGTAGATCATCCTGAAGAATTTTGGTCGAAGTTCTGGGATTATTCAAAAATTATAGGAGATAAAGGTAAAGAAATTATTAAATACAATAAAACTTTTAATAAAACAAAATTTTTTCCTGACTCTAAACTAAATTATGCAGAAAATATTTTAAAAAAAAAGACATCAGAAATTGCAATAAGTTTTTTATCTGAAAAAGGGTTTGAAGAGGAGATTTCATGGAATCAACTTTATGATAAAGTTTGTAAATTTTCTAGCTACTTAAAGTCTATAGGTTTAAAAAAAGGAGATCGTGTTGCAGCTTATGTTCCTAATAAAATTGAGTCGATTATAAGTTTTTTAGCTTGCGCAAAAAATGGTATTATCTGGTCATCATGTTCACCAGACTTTGGAATCCAAGGGGTGGTAGATAGATTTAAACAAATTGAACCCAGTATTTTAATTACTAGTGATCATTATTTTTATAATGGAAAGAAAATTAATATTCTTGATAAAATCGAAGATATTTTAAAAAAGATTCCTTCAATAAAAAAAACTTTAGTATTTGCATATAATAAAAATGAAGTAATGAATCTTCAAGATCATATAAATTTTGATCAAATTATAGAAAAAACAAAAATAGATGAAACTTTTGAAAGATTTGAGTTTAATCATCCTATCTATATTCTCTATTCAAGTGGCACTACTGGCAGACCAAAATGTATAACGCATGGAGCTGGAAATGTTTTAATTGAGCATAACAAAGAATTCATGCTTCATTGCGATATCAGGAACAATGAAAAATTATTTTACTACACCACTACTGGCTGGATGATGTGGAATTGGTTAGTAGGAGGTTTAGCGACAGGTTCTTCAATATTTCTATTTGATGGAGCGCCTGTTTATCCAAAAATTGATATCTTGTTAGAATATTGTCAAAATAAAAAAATAAATCTTTTTGGTGTAAGTGCCAAATATATAGATCATTTAAAAAATGAAAAATATAATAATAAAAATCTAGACCTAAGCTCAATAAAAATAATAACTTCAACAGGTTCCCCTTTAGCTGAGGAAAGTTTTAAGTATGTATATGACAATATAAAGAAAGATGTTCACCTTGCTTCAATCGCAGGAGGAACAGATTTAGTAGGCTGCTTAGTTTTAGGAAACCTTTATTCTAATATATATATGGGAGAAATTCAGGGCCAGAGCTTGGGTATCGATGTGGATGTTTTTACCAATGATGGAAAAAGTGTAAAAGAAGGAGAGAAGGGAGAGCTCGTAGTAAAAAAACCTTTTCCATCCATGCCAGTAAAATTTTGGGGGGATGATGACGGACAAAAATATCATAAAGCTTATTTTAATAGATTTGAAAATATTTGGCATCATGGTGATTTCATTGAGCGAACTATGAATAATGGTTTTATTATGAGAGGAAGATCAGATGCAACACTTAATCCAGGGGGAGTAAGAATAGGAACATCAGAAATTTATCAGCAAGTCGAAGATATTGATTTTATTACTGAAGGGTTAGTTGTAGGGCAAGATTATAATGATGATGTAAGAATTATCCTATTTATCACTACAAAAAATGACGAAAAATTAGATGAAGAAAAAATAAAAACTATCAAATCACGAATTCGAAAAAACTGCTCTCCAAAACATGTTCCCTCAATAATAATTAAGGTGCCAGAAATCCCGAGAACAAAAAGCGGTAAAATAGTAGAACTAGCGGTTAGAAAAGTAATTCATGGGGAAACTATTAATAATAAAGAGGCAATAGCCAATCCCGAAGCTTTAAAATTTTTTGAAAATATTCCTCAGCTGAAATAATTTGCACAATTCTTATGTAACATTGAGTGAAGTTCAATAAGTTTTTTAAAACTCTTATTGTAACCTCCACCTAAAACACCACACAAAGGAGTATCTTTAGAATAAAAATTTTCAATTACTATTTGATCTCTCTTATTAATTCCTTCATCAGTAATTTTAAGTTTACCTAAACGATCCTCAAAATGAATGTCCACTCCAGCTACATAAAATACAAAATCATATTTATTTTTGTTTAGCTCTTTTAAATTTTTATTAAGAATATTTAAGTATTCTTCATCTTCCATATGATCTTTAAGCTCAATATCAATATCACTTTTTGATTTCTTTGCAGGATAATTTGATGCACAGTGCATACTAAATGTTAGAACATTTTTATCATTTTTGAATATTTCTGAATTTCCATTTCCTTGATGAACATCTAGATCGATTATAAGTATTTTTTTTGCGTATCCTTTATTTTTCAAGTAATTGGCTGCTACAGCTACATCATTAAAGACGCAATAGCCAGCACCACAGTCAAATGTAGCGTGGTGGCTGCCTCCAGCAGTATTACAAGCAAGTTTAGAGTCTAAAGCAAATTTGCTAGCTAAAACTGTTCCACCAGTTGCAACAAACGATCTTCGAATAACACTGTCGTTAATAGGAAAACCAATTTTTTTTTGAAGTTTTAGATCTAAAGTTTTATTTTTTATATGGTTAATATACTCTAAAGAGTGAGACGTTTTCATTGTATCAATAGAGCATTCTTCAGGTATATGAAATTGTCTTACTACACCTTCTTTTAATAGATATTCTGCTAAAGCACCAAATTTTTTGATAGGAAATTTGTTGTCATCATTAATTTCAGCTACGTAGTCAGGATGATTAACGACTGGTAATTCCATTGAAAAATAATTTATCTTTCAACACACATTGCAATACCCATACCGCCACCAATACAAAGAGTTGCTAAACCTCTTTTTACATCACGCTTGATCATTTCATGTATAAGAGTGACTAATATTCGAGTTCCCGATGCGCCTATAGGATGACCTAAAGCGATAGCACCACCATTAACATTGACTTTTTCTTCTGGTATAGAAAGCGTTTTTAAAACAGCAAGACTTTGAGCAGCAAATGCCTCATTTATCTCAAAAAGATCGACATCTTTAATAGACCAGCCAGCTTTCTCCAAAGCTTTTTTTGAGGACGGTATCGGGCCTGTGCCCATTAAAGCTGGATCAACTCCACAACTAGCCCAGGATTTAATCGAAACTAATTTTTTTACACCTCTTTTTTCAACTTCTTCGCCAGACATTAAAGTAACTGCAGCTGCTCCATCATTTATTCCTGATGAATTTCCAGCAGTTACAGTTCCGTCCTTCTTAAATACTGGTTTTAATCTCTCTAATGTTTCTAAGTCAATACCTTCTCTAGGGTGCTCATCTTTATTAAAGACAATCTCAGCTTTTTTTGATTTAATCTTAAAGTTGGTAATTTCATCTCTAAATTTATTTTCTTTCTGAGCTAGCAGAGTTTTTTCTTGAGATTTAAGCGCAAAATTATCTTGTTCATCTCTAGTTATTTGAAATTTTTCAGCCACATTTTCAGCGGTAATGCCCATATGACAATTATTAAAAGCATCCCATAATCCATCTTTAATCATTGTGTCAACTAATTGAGCATCGCCTAATTTTTTACCATCACGTAATTGTATTGAATGTGGGGCAAGAGACATATTCTCTTGTCCACCAGCAATTATAATTTTTGAGTCAGTTGAGATAATACTTTGAAGAGCAGAAACTACAGATCTTATACCAGATCCACACACTTGATTTACAATGTAAGCAGGTTTTTCCTTTGGTATTTTAGATTTTATGGCTGCTTGTCTTGCTGGATTTTGACCTGTAGAACCAGTTAGGACCTGGCCCATAATTATTTCATCTACATCTTCATTTTTAATCCCTGATTTTAAAATAGCGTTTGAGATAACGGAAGAGCCCAATTCATAAGCAGGTATATTTTTTAAAGATTTTCCTAAAGATGCAACAGCAGTTCTTGTTGCAGAAGTAATATATATTTTTTGATTATTTTTATTCATTATTATTTTCCTTATATTCTAAGAGAGAAACTAAGAATGATAATATTAGAAAAATGAAAGTAGCATTTCCAGTAGTAAAAAAACTACCAGTCGTTTTCAAAGGAAAAATTTCTACCATAAACAATATAAAGAAAGGAATTATATATTTTTGTTTTCCTGATAAATCACCATTAAAATAAATTTTTTTTATAGCGAGATATAAAATTTTTGTTATTATCAATAAATATATAAACATACCTACAATTCCTAATATAGCGAGTATTTCGATATAATAATTGTGAGGATGTATATTGCAACTTATATCATCGTAATCAAATAATATTTTAAGCTTGTCTTTAATATTATTACAGTTCCAATAAAAAGACTTAATGCCTCCACCAAAATATTTATTTAAGCCCCATGTTTGAAAGCCTGTTTCAAATTCTTTGACATAAATATTGTTATTTTGAAAATACACATTGGAGGATTTAATCTCGTTTCCAATCAACCTATCATTAAAAAACAAAACTATTTGATAACTATAATTTTTGAAAATTGAATAGTGCATTTTGAATTGAGGATTTGAGTTAAATATATTTAAAAAAATTATAGATCCAATTATAAAAGAAATTACAAAAAATTTTCTGAACTGTTTTTCAAAAATAAAAATAGCAAACACTGTAAGAATAAAAATTAAAAAAGGCATTCTATTACCTGCAAATATGATGCCAAGTGAAATTACGGATATTAAGATAAAAATAAATAGATTAAAATTTATTTGATTTTTGATTTTTAGAAAGAAAATTAAAAAAAATAAAGCAAATATAAAAAATTTTTGAATATATGCTCCTGCGATGTATTCATCTCCAAAAGGCCCACCCATTCTTCTCGTAGATCCTTCAAATCCGAATATATCCTTTCCAAAAGAATATTGCACTATTACGTCCAAACTCACAAAGACAGCACAGACAGCTGCTGAAGCAAAAAAGGTTTTATAATTTATTAGATTTTCTTTTACTGAGAATTTTATAACAAAATATAAAAATAAAAATCTTATAAAAAGAATGGTTTTTTTTAAAACTAAGTTTTCAACATGAGGATAATTAAAATTTAAATAATTATTTAAAATACCATTTATAAGAATATAGAAAAAAAAAAATAAAATTAATTTATCAATTACTGAAAATTTATATTTAAAAATTTGACTCTTAAAATTAAAAAATGCAAAAAGGATTAAAACGATAATATTTAAATTGATAAAAAGATTGCCAGCAATAAAAGAAATTGGGATTAGGGCAAGTAAAAGATTTAAAATATTTTTTACAACATTTTCATTTTTTAGCATCATCATTTCTTAAGTTTTAAATAAAAAAATAGCTTTCTTCAATATTATTTATAGTATAATTGATTATAGAGTTTTATGCGCCTGTAGCTCAACTGGATAGAGCGCTTGGCTACGGACCAGGAGGTTCTGGGTTCAAATCCTAGCAGGCGCACCAAATTAATATTGAAATTAAACAAAAAAGTATTAATAATTATAGGAATGAAATTTCTCTTAAATATATCATTACAAAAATCTGTAATTTTTTTCTTTTTATTGATTTTAATTATTTTATTGGGTTTAACTATCATTTTATAAGTAAGCCAAAATTAACAAAACAATTCCTAAACAAACTCTATAAATTATAAAAATATTTAAACTAAAATTTTTTATATATTTTAAAAAATAATGAATTGTAATAAGTGAAAAAAAAAATGACAAAAAAATTGAAAATAAATTTATTATAGAAAATGCAAAATTTTGATACTCTATTAAACTTTTTAACCCAAATAAAGTTACTGCCCCTAGAGTTGGTATTGACAATAAGAAAGAAATTTTTGCCGCATCATATCTTTTAAATTTTAGCAACCTTGCAGCCGTAATGGAAATACCTGATCTACTTACTCCTGGAATTAATGAGAGAATTTGAAATAGGCCAATAAAAAATGCAGATTTGTAATTAAAATTATTTTTAATATTTTTTTGAAGCTTAAATTTATCACTAATATAAAGTAAAACACCAAATATTAATGTTGCCCATCCTATAATCTTTATATTTCTTAAATTTTCTATCAAATTAGTCTGAATTAAAAAAAAACCAAAAAATATTATTGGCAGTGAAGCTATTAAAAATTTTAAAAGAATATCTTTATTTTTTAAAAAATTTATTAAATCTTTATAAAAATAAGTAATTACTGCTAAAAATGAGCCTATATGTAAACTAACGTCAACTAACAAACCCTGATATTCATAATTTGTGTAATTAGAAAAAATTATTAAGTGAGATGAAGAGCTAATAGGTAAAAACTCTGTAATTCCTTGTATTAAGGATAAAATAAAAATCTCTATCATTATCTAGTTTTTAAAATTGAAGGTTGTTTTTTTAATGACATTTACAAATGCATATCAGGTATGCAAATAATAACATTAAATTTATGGTTTTTTTAAATTATAGGTAATTGATATTGACCTTATTTTTCTATTCAATGCATTATAACTGAATTATTTTACTAATTAATGAAGGAAAAAATGTTACAGTTTGTGGACTTAAAGCAGGAGACACCTGAAAAAAGAAGTACGCATAATAGAAAAGGTGACTTCAACGAAATTTATAATGATTTCATCACAACTAAAGCTACAGAGCAGTCAAGCAGATGTTCTCAATGCGGAGTTCCATTTTGCCAAATACACTGCCCCTTAAGTAATAATATTCCTGATTGGTTAAAACTAACCGCTGAAGGACGGTTAAAAGAAGCTTACGAAATTTCTCAAAGCACTAATAATATGCCCGAAGTGTGTGGAAGAATTTGCCCACAGGATAGACTTTGTGAAGGGAACTGTGTGATTGAACAATCGGGACATGGAACCGTAACAATTGGATCAGTTGAAAAATATATTACAGACACAGCTTGGGATAAAGGCTGGGTTAAGCCATTAAAAATTAAAAAAGAATTGAAACAATCAATTGGTATTATTGGTGCCGGTCCGGCAGGAATGGCTTGTGCAGAAGAACTTAGAAAGTCTGGTTATCAAGTCACAATCTACGATAGGTATGACAGACCTGGAGGTTTATTAATTTATGGAATACCAAATTTTAAATTAGAAAAATTTGTAGTTGAAAGAAGAACAAAATTGTTAAGAGATAGTGGAATTAAATTTGTTCAAAATTTTGATGTAGGAAAAGATAAAACTTTGTATGAGCTGAAAGAGAAGCATGATGCTATTTTAATTGCTACAGGGGTGTATAAAGCGAGAGAAATTGTTTCTCCAGGAAAAGATTTAGATAATATTTTCCCAGCAATGGAATTTTTAACTGCTTCAAATAAAAAAGGTCTAGGAGATAAGGTAAAAATGTTTGATGATGGCACTCTTAACGCGGAGGGAAAAAACGTAGTGGTTATTGGAGGCGGCGACACCGCAATGGATTGTGTGCGAACATCTATTAGGCAAAAAGCAAAGTCGGTAAAATGTTTATACAGACGAGATAGAGAAAATATGCCTGGTTCAGCAAGAGAAGTAGGTAATGCTATTGAAGAAGGAGTAGAGTTTATTTGGCTTACAAGTCCTAAAAGTTTTATTGGAGATAAAAAAGTTAGCGCGGTAGAAGTAAATAAAATGAAATTAGGAGACCCAGACTCTACTGGCAGAAGAAGACCTGAGATAGAAGTTGGCTCTGAATATAAAATTCAAGCTGATCTTGTAATAAAGTCTTTAGGTTTTGATCCTGAAAACATTCCAAAGCTATTTAATGCCGAAGAATTAGCTATTTCTAAATGGGGAACAATTAAAATTGATTTAAAATCAATGCAAACAAATCTTGATGGAGTTTTTGCTGCTGGAGATATCGTCAGAGGTGCATCTTTGGTTGTATGGGCTATCAGAGACGGAAGAGACGCCGCTGAACAAATTGACAAATATTTAAAATTAAAATCTAACAAAGATAAATCTGAAAAAGCTGCCTAATAAAGATGAATAATTATAAAAAAAATAAAAAAATTTTAAAAAAAAGTTTTAATTATAATCAAGAAATGGAGCATGATGCGTGTGGAGTTGGTTTAATAGCATCAACAAATGGAAAAAAATCTAGAAAAATAGTTGAGCTTGGAATACAAGCGTTAAAAGCTATTTGGCATCGAGGCGCGGTTGATGCAGATGGTAAATCTGGAGATGGAGCCGGAATTCAAATAGAAATAGCACCAGATTTTTTTAAAGAAAAAATTTTAGCAACCGGACATTCTCCAGACAACGACAAAAGAATATGTGTCGGAATGATATTTCTTCCAAGAACTGATTATTCAAAACAAGAAAAATGCAGAGAAATCATTGAAGCCACCCTTTTGGAGGAAAATTATAATATTTATGGATGGAGACAGGTGCCAATAAACCCAAGTGTATTGGGTAAAACAGCGGACATAAACAGACCTGAAATTGCTCAAGTGATGTTTAAAAAAGATGAAAATCTTGAAACCAATGATCTAGAAAGAGATCTTTTCGAGACAAGAAAAAAAATTGAAAAAATTGCAAGAAATAGTCAACTAGACGAGCTTTATGTTTGTTCTTTTAGTTCAAGGTCAATAGTCTACAAAGGTATGTTTCTAGCTGAAATGTTATCAGAATTTTATCCTGATCTTAATGATGAAAAGCTGACATCACGTTTTGCTATATTTCATCAAAGATACTCTACTAATACATTTCCAAGTTGGGATTTAGCTCAACCCTTTAGAACATTGGCACATAATGGAGAAATAAATACTGTAAGAGGAAACATTAACTGGATGAAAATTCATGAACAAGATATGTCCAGTCCTTTATTTAAAAATGTTAAAAATCTTAAACCAGTAATTAGAAGTACATCAGACTCTGGAGCTCTTGATAATGTTTTTGAATTACTTACACACTCAGGAAAATTGGCTCCACTAATAAAACTAATGATGATACCTGACGCTTGGTCCAAAAGAAGTAAGACAGTTCCTAAAAATCATCAGGATTTATTTAATTTTTTAAATAGTACTATAGAGCCCTGGGATGGTCCTGCTGCAATATGCGCTACTGATGCTAAATGGGTTTTAGCATCATCTGATAGAAATGGGTTAAGGCCTTTAAGATATTCAATAACTTCTGACGATTTATTCTTTGTTGGATCTGAGTCCGGAATGATAAAAATTCCTGAAGAAAAAATTATTGAGAAAGGAAAACTTGGACCAGGACAAATTATTGCAATAGACTTAAAAAAAGGAAAATTATTTAAAGATAAAGAGATTAAAGATCTTCTGGCAAAAGATTATAAAAAATATAACAAGCAAATTATTGATCTTGATAAAAAAATATCAAATGAAAAAGAAAAACCAAATTTTTTAAAAGATGATTTAAGAAAAAGACAGTATTTATCTGGTTTAAGCATTGAAGATTTGGAATTAATACTTCATCCAATGGCCGAAGAAGGTAAAGAAGCTTCAGGTTCAATGGGAGATGATACGCCGGTTGCTGTTCTCTCAAGTCATTTTAGGCCAGTCTCACATTATTTTAGACAAAACTTTAGTCAGGTTACAAATCCTCCAATTGACTCCTTAAGAGAAAACAAAGTTATGAGTTTAAAAACAAGATTTGGAAATTTAGGAAATATTTTGGATTTCGATAATTTGACAGAAGAAAATATATATGTACTTGATAGTCCAATACTTACAAATTCCCAGTTTAATAAATTTAAAAAATTTTTTTCAAAAAAAGTAAAAATTATTAATTGTACCTTTGATATTACATTATCGTTAAAAGACAGGATAGAGGCTATACGTGAGGAAACAGAAACTGCTGTAAGAGAGGGAAGCACTACACTAATTTTATCTGATAAAAATATTTCTAATCAAAAAGCAAGCATTCCAAGCATCTTAACTGTTGGAGCAGTACATTCACATTTAGTTAAACAAGGCTTAAGGGGTTATTGTTCTTTAAATGTTGAATGTTCTGATGCTTTGGACACTCATTCATTCGCAGTTTTAATAGGCGTAGGTGCAACAACCGTAAATCCTTATTTAGCAATTGATAGTATTTATCAAAGATTTGAAAAAAAGTTATTCGGTAAAGTTGATTTTGAAAGCTGTGTAGCCAAATTCAAGAAATCAATTGATGCAGGTCTTTTAAAAATAATGTCAAAAATGGGCATTTCAGTAATAAGTTCATACAGAGGAGGGTGCAATTTTGAAGCCGTTGGTTTAAGTAGGGCAATAGTTTCTGATTATTTTTCAGGTATGTCATCCAGAATTTCAGGGATAGGTATTTTTGGTATTGAAAAAAAAATAAAAGAACTTCATAAAAAATTTAATGCTAAAAATGTTTTTTCTTTACCTATTGGTGGTCTCTATAGATACAGAAAAAGCGGTGAAAATCATCAATATCAAGGTAAATTGATCCATTTACTGCAAACAGCTGTTGGTAGTGGCTCTTATGAATTATTTAAAAAATATTCAGCTGGAATACATAACTTACCACCAATTAATATTAGAGATTTGATAAAATTTAAAAATAAAAGACAACCAATAAATATTAATGAAGTTGAACCTGTAGAAGAAATATTAAAACGCTTTGGAAGCGGAAGTATGTCCCATGGAGCCTTGTCAGCAGAAGCTCATGAAACTTTAGCAACAGGAATGAATAGAATTAAAGGAGCGTCTTGCAGCGGTGAAGGAGGCGAGGATGCAAAAAGATTTAAAATCCTTCCAAACGGCGACAGTGCAAACTCAAGAGTTAAACAAATAGCATCAGCTAGATTTGGTGTCACGGTGGATTACCTTAATAACGCAAATGAAATAGAAATTAAAATGGCTCAAGGAGCCAAACCAGGAGAAGGTGGTCAGTTGCCAGGTTTTAAAGTTACAGAAGAAATAGCAAGACTAAGGCATTCTACACCCGGCGTTACTTTAATTTCTCCTCCACCTCATCACGATATTTATTCTATTGAAGACTTGGCCCAATTAATTTACGATTTAAAACAAATTAATCCAAGAGCAAGGGTTGGGGTTAAGTTAGTAGCATCAACTGGAATTGGAACTATTGCTGCTGGAGTAGCTAAAGCAAAGGCAGATATTATTTTAATTTCTGGGCATTCTGGTGGAACTGGAGCAAGCCCTCAAACAAGTATTAAGTATGCTGGTATACCTTGGGAGATGGGATTAACGGAGGCAAATCAAATACTTACATTAAATAATTTAAGACATAATGTTACACTTAGAACTGACGGCGGGTTAAAAACAGGAAGAGATGTTGTAATGGCTTCTATGATGGGAGCTGAGGAATACGGTATGGGTACATCCTCACTGGTTGCTATGGGTTGCATCATGGTAAGGCAATGTCACTCTAATACTTGTCCGGTCGGAGTTTGTAGTCAGGATAAATCTTTAAGAGAAAAATTTTCAGGTACTCCAGAAAAAGTTGTTAACCTATTTAAATTTGTTGCAACCGAGGTAAGAGAAATACTTGCATCACTAGGATTTAGATCAATTAATGAAATTATTGGTAGAACAGATTTATTATCTCAAGTTAACAAAGGAGCATCAAATTTGGATGATTTAGATTTAAATCCTTTGCTAGTTCAAGCTGATCCTGGTGAAAACCCGAGATACTGTAAAGATAAACATATTAATAAAGTTCCAGATAATCTTGATGAAAAAATTTGGTCGGAAATAAAAAAAAATATTGATCCAAATAAAAAAAATAACTTTGATTATGAAATTGAAAATACATCTAGATCTGTAGGAACTCGACTGTCTCACCACATTTACAAGGCATATGGTAATAACAAATTATCAGATGATACTATTAATATAAAGTTAACAGGTTCAGCAGGACAATCACTTGGAGCATTTTTAACTAAAGGCATCAAGCTGATAGTAGAAGGAGATTGTAATGATTATGTTGGAAAAGGATTATCCGGTGGAACTATTACTGTTTATCCTTCTTCAAAAAACAAACTTATTTCCAATGAAAATACAATCATTGGTAATACAGTTTTATACGGCGCAACCACAGGAAAATTATTTGCATCTGGGCAAGCCGGAGAAAGATTTGCTGTAAGAAATTCAGGAAGTCTGTCAGTAATTGAAGGCTGTGGTGCACACGGGTGTGAATATATGACTGGCGGGACCGCAATAATACTAGGTGCAGTTGGTGATAATTTTGGAGCAGGGATGACTGGTGGAATGGCATTTGTATATGACGCAAAAGACGAATTTGAGAATTTTGCTAATCCAGTTTCAATTATTTGGCAACAAATCGAAACAGATTTTTGGAAATCATTTTTAAAAGAAAAATTAAATGAATTTTTAAAAGAAACTAATTCAATAGTAGCTAAAAAAATATTAGATAATTTTGAAGATGAATTAAAAAAATTCAAACAAATATGCCCAATAGAAATGTTAGATAAATTAGATAACCCAATCACATTAAAATCTAATATTAAAAAGGTAAGCTAAATGGAGACAAAAAATATTATTTGTTTTGGTTTTGGTCAAGTAGCAAAAAATTTTATTAAAAAACTAAATGATCAAGGAGTCCCTTTCAAATTAACGACTACATCACGTGAAGTGTCTAAAAATAAAAAATTTGAAAATATAAGTTACGAAAGCTTTCAATTTACGGAAGAAGGTTTTGATAAAAATTTTATACCAAAATTTAGGGAAGCAGATCATATCCTTCTATCTATAGCTCCAATTAACGGAACTGATATTGTTATTAAAAATCTAAAAGATTATTTTAAATCAAGTAAATATAAATGGATAACATATCTTTCTGCAACAAGTGTTTACGGAAACCACAATGGAGAATGGGTAAATGAAAATAGTGAAACCAAGCCAAACTCACCAAATGGTGTTGAAAGACTTAAAGTTGAAAAAGAATGGATGCAATTAGCGAGTAAATTCGATTTACCGTTTCAAATTTTTAGATTGTCAGGAATTTATTCTAATCAATATAATATTTTAAAACGATTAAAATTAGGTGAAGTTAAGATTATTAATAAAAAAAACCATTTTTTCTCACGTATTCATGTAGAAGATATTGCAAATATTTTATTTAGCTCTTTAAATAATTTCAAAAAAAAAGAAATTTATAATATTTCAGACAATCAACCTGCGCCCGCAGAAGAAGTCACGATGTATGGTGTCAAACTGCTAGGAATTGATAAGCCCAAAACTATAGAAATTAGTGAAGTAGAAAGTGACATGTTAAAAAACTTTTATAAAGACTCGAAAAAAGTTGATAATAAAAAAATGAAAAAATTTTTTAATCATAAATTAAAGTATCCTACTTATGTTGAAGGGTTAAACTATATATTTAACAATATTATTTAATTCTTTAATTATCCTTTTTAAAGGAATTTGATTTGATAAACTGTGGTCCCCGTTTTTAATCACCACCAATTTCTTTTGTGCACTAGGAAATATTGAAAGAACTTTTTTTGAAAAAGATACCGGCACAACCTCATCTTTACCACCATGAACCATCGTCACTTTAATTTTTGATCTTATTTTTTTAGATATTATTTTATTTTTTCTTCCATCTTTTATTAATTGAAACGTTATCGGGTATTCATTTAATTTGTTCTTAAAACTTGATCGCCCATGTTTTATTGTAATTATACCTTTTGTTGTAATTTCCTTTTTCATTTTTTTAGTAAATTTTTTCCACATCAACCTTTCAAGAAATTCGGGAGCAGAGCCAATGCCCACAAAACCTAAAATTTGTTTTTTAAAATATTTAAATTGATTTAGAGAAATCCAAGCACCCATGCTTGAACCAACGAGTATAAATTTATTTTTTTTAACAATTCTTTTAATTGAATTTTTAGCATCATTAGACCATTTGGTTATATTTCCTTTTGTAAATTTACCTGATGATTTACCGTGCCCAGAATACTCGATAGCTAAAAAACCTAACTTATTTTTAATAGCATATTTTTTAAAAGCTTGAGGTTTTTTACCATCAATATCAGACATAAAACCTGGAAGAAAAATTATATATAGTTTTTTTTTAAAATAATTGTCGATATATCTAAGTTTTTTTGTATTTGAAATTTTTAAATATTTAAATTTTTTCATATAAGTATTTTAATTTGTTATTATATATCAAATAATCATGAGTACTAAAATAAATGTTCTTCAGGTAATACCAAAGCTTGGTTATGGTGGCGCAGAAACAGGTTGTTATGATATTGCACATTATCTACCAGAAAAAGATTGTGGTTCATTTATTGCAACATCAAGTGGTGAGTTATTAAAATTTATTAACAAAGAAAAAGTTAAAATTTTCAGATTACCAGTGCATTCTAAAAATCCAATTTTAATAATATTTAACGCTATAATATTATCTTTATATTTAATTCTTTTTAAAATTAATATCGTTCATGCACGAAGTAGAGCACCAGCTTGGTCATGTTATTTAGCTTGTCTTCTAACAAACAGAATTTTTGTTACAACTTTTCATGGAACTTATAATTTTAAGAGTAAATTTAAAAAATTTTATAACAGTATTATGTTAAGGGCTAAATTAACAATCGCTGGATCTAATTTTATTTTTAGTCACATTAGTGAAAATTATCATGAATATTTGAGTAAGAAAAAAAAATTAAGAGTAATTTTTAGAGGTATTAATCTCGATTATTATAATCAAAAAAATATTTCAATTTTAAAACAAGAAAAATTGAAACAAGAGTGGAAAGTGCAATCTAATGAATTTATAATTTTAATGCCAGGGAGGCTTACCTATTGGAAAGGCCAGGAAAAGTTTATTGAGTCCTTGAATATATTAATTGAAGATTATAACTTTACAAATTTTCAAGCAATAATGCTTGGATCAGATCAAGGAAGAAATGTTTATAAAAAAAAACTTATTAATTTGGTCGAGAGGTATAATTTAAACAAAAAAATTAAATTTATAAACCATTGCAAAGAAATGCCATTGGCCTATTCTCTAGCGGATGTAGTCGTTTCAGCATCTATTGAGCCGGAAGCTTTCGGTAGAGTGGCGGTCGAAGCTCAGGCGATGGGTAAACCAATAATTGCAAGTAACATAGGTGGTTCAAAAGAAACTATTCTAAACAAAAAATCAGGGTATTTATATAAGTTTGATGATCCAAGAGAACTTGCGAAAAGTTTAAATACTGTTATTCAATTAACTCAAGATGAATTAAGATTAATGGGAAATGAAGGCAGAAAAAATATAACTAAAAAATTTGACGTTGAAACAATGTGTGAAACTAATCTTAATGAATATAAAAAATTGTTAAAAAAATAATGCCTCAAATTCAATTATTAGATGGAAAAAAAATTAATTTTGAGAAGTCTATTGACGGATTCGAATTAATAAAAAAAATAAGTAAATCATTAGAAAAAGTTGCTTTAGTAATGGAAGTTGATGGTGAACTTAAAGATCTTAGCCATCAAATAAAAACAAACTCTAAAGTAAAAATTATAACACCAAAGGATCGAGAAGGCCTAGAGGTTATAAGACATGACGCTGCACATATTTTAGCTATGGCAGTTCAAGAACTTTATCCAGGTACTCAGGTAACAATTGGACCTGTGATTGAAAATGGTTTTTTTTATGATTTTTCCAGACAAGAACCATTTACTGAGGAAGATTTAAAAAAAATTGAAAAGAAAATGTCCGAGATAGTTGATCGAAATGATAAAACGAAAAGAGAGGTATGGAAAAGAGATGATGCAATTAAACACTTTCTAAAAATTGGAGAAAAATATAAAGCAGAAATTATAGAAGACATTCCGTCTGGAGAGGAAGTTTCAATTTACCATCATGGTAAATGGCATGATTTATGTAGGGGACCACATCTAGCATCAACAGGCAAAGTTGGAAAAGCTTTTAAACTAACTAAAGTGTCAGGAGCGTACTGGAGAGGAGATTCTAAAAATGAAATGCTCCAAAGAATATATGGAACGTGTTGGAGTTCAAAAAAAGATCTAGATGATTATTTAAAACGGCTAGAGGAAGCAGAAAAAAGAGATCATAGAAAACTTGGCAAAGAAATGGATTTATTTCATTTTAGGGAAGAAAGCCCAGGAGCAGTGTTTTGGCATGAAAAAGGCTGGCTGCTGTTTCAAAGATTAGTTGAATACATGCGTGCAAAGCAGAGATTAGCAGGTTATAAAGAAATAAATACACCTGAACTACTAGATAGAACTCTATGGGAAAAATCCGGTCACTGGGATAAATTTGGCGAACACATGTTTACTTCTGAAACACCGGATGAGAAAACCTTTGCTGTTAAACCTATGAATTGTCCGGGATGCGTCCAAGTTTTCAATCAAGGATTAAAAAGTTACAGAGATTTACCACTGAAGCTTTCTGAATTTGGTAAAGTACATAGATATGAACCATCAGGATCGTTACATGGATTATTAAGAGTGAGGGCCTTTACTCAAGATGATGCGCACATTTTTTGTACTGAGGATCAAATTACGCAAGAATCTTTATTAGTTACAAATTTAATTTTAGATATTTATAAAGATTTAGGTTTTGAAAAAGTTATTTTAAAATACTCCGATAGACCGAAAAAAAGAGTTGGAGATGATAGTATTTGGGACAAATCTGAATCAGCTTTATTATCTGCAATCAAGCAATCAAAACTTGAATATACTACCAATAAAGGAGAAGGCGCCTTTTATGGTCCAAAAATTGAATTTGTTTTACGAGATGCCATTGGTAGAGATTGGCAATGTGGAACTTTACAGGTTGATTTAAATTTACCGAATAGATTAGGCGCATCTTATGTTGCAAAAGACGGAAATAAAAAAATTCCTGTTATGCTGCATAGAGCGCTATTTGGTTCATTAGAAAGATTTATAGGAATTTTAATCGAAAATTATGCTGGAAGATTGCCTTTTTGGCTTTCGCCTGCGCAAGTAGTTGTATGCTCTATAGCAGAAGAAAACAATGAATACGTTAAAAAGTTATTTGAAGATTTATTTAAAGAAGGTATAAAATGTGAAATGGATTTAAGAAATGAAAAAATAAATTATAAAGTGAGAGAACATTCATTAGCAAAAGTTCCATTTATTGTTGTCTGCGGTAAGAAAGAAGTTGCAGAAAATACTGTAACAGTTAGAAAGTTAGGTTCAGAAAAACAAGAAGTAATACGAAAAGAAGATTTTATTAAAAATATGATTGCATCCAATAAACTACCCTTAAATTAAGTGTCAAACTTTAAACCTAATTATTTTCAAAGAAGAAGTAAACCTCAAGGACCTAAAGCTAACGAGAGAATAAGAGCGATTGACGTCCAGGTAATCGGAAGTGATGGGGGGAACCTTGGGGCGTTGCCTCTTAAAAAAGCAATTGAATTAGCTAAACAAGAAGGTTTAGACCTAATAGAGATATCTCCGAATGCAAACCCACCTGTTTGTAAAATCATGGATATGGGAAAGTACAAATATGATTTACAAAAAAAAGCCAATCAGGCAAAAAAAAAACAAAAAACTGTTTCTCTTAAAGAAATAAAACTAAGACCAGGCACAGAAACTCATGATTATAATTTTAAAATAAAAAATGCTAAAAAATTTATTATTAAAGGTGATAAAGTAAAATTTACTGTAAAATTTAAAGGAAGAGAAATGCAACATACGGATCTAGGTAAAGATTTGATGAACAAGATCATTGATGAGACAAAAGATGTAGGCAAGGTTGAAAGTAAGCCAAAATTTGAGGGTCGCCAGATGGTGATGATAATCCAACCTCTTTAAATCGCCAATAATATCGACTTGTAAAGAATTATTATTGCATATATAAGTCCGAAATATTTATGCCAAAACTTAAAACAAAAAGCTCAGCAAAAAAACGATTTAGATTTACAGCTTCAGGGAAGATTAAAATGCCCCAAGCCAATAAAAGACATGGCATGATTAAAAGAACAAATTCACAAATTAGAAAACAAAGAGGCACTACGATAATGACAAAACAAGATTCAAAAATTGTTAAATCGTATATGCCATACAATTTAAGAGGATAGCATGGCTAGAACAAAACGTGGTGTAGTAAGTAGAGCGAAACATAATAAAGTTTTAAAAACAGTTAAAGGTCAAAGGGGTAGAAGAAAAAATACTATCCGAATTGCTCGTCAAGCAATGGAAAAGGCCATGCAGTATGCTTACAGAGATAGAAAAGCAAAAAAAAGAGAATTTAGATCTTTATGGATTCAAAGAATTAATGCTGGAGTGAGGGCTGAAGGACTTACTTACGCTAAATTTATTAACGGATTAGCTAAATCAAAAATTAAATTGGATCGAAAAGTACTGGCTGAATTAGCCTATAATAATCCAGAAGTGTTTAAATCTGTTGTAAAAAAGGTTCAATCCTCCCTAGCTTAAAAGGGTCTTTGATTTAATCTCAACTTAATATAAAAAATCAATTACCTAATGAGTGATTTAGATAAAATAAGTTCAGTATTTAATGCAAAGATTGACTCTGTAAAAACAAAAGACGATCTTCAAAATATTAAGACAGAATTCTTCGGTAAAAACGGCCAAATTACTCAACAGTTTAAATCACTAGGATCTTTAGATCCAGAAAAAAGAAAAGAGTTTGCTTCAAATTTAAATAAAATTAAAGACGATCTTACAAATCAGTTAGAGCAAAAAAATATTGAGATTGAAACTAACGAAATAAATGAAAAACTTAAACATGAAAAAGTTGATGTTACTTTACCAATCAGACCAGAACGACAAGGAAAAATTCATCCAGTCTCACAAGTTATAGATGAAATATCATCTATCTTTTCAGAAATAGGTTTTTCAGTTGCAGAGGGACCTGACGTTGAGTCAGAATACAATAATTTCACAGCATTAAACACACCTGAGGAGCACCCAGCAAGAGATATGCACGATACTTTTTATTTAGAGGAAAATAAAAAATTATTACTAAGAACACATACATCACCAGTTCAAATAAGAACGATGTTATCAAGCAAGCCCCCTTTTAAAATAATTGTGCCCGGAAGAACTTATAGATGTGATAGTGATCAGACACATGCTCCAATGTTTCATCAGCTTGAAGGTCTTCACATAGATAAAGGTATAACAATGGGACATCTAAAGGGTTGTCTAGATTATTTTATTAAAGAATTTTTTGAGGTTAAAAATGTAAAAATGAGATTTAGACCAAGTCATTTTCCTTTTACAGAACCATCAGCAGAAGTTGACATTGGATACAAAATTGAAAAAGGAAAAATTGTTATTGGAGAGGGTAACAAATGGTTAGAAGTTTTAGGATGCGGAATGGTTCATCCAAATGTTTTAAAAAATGTAAAAATTGACTCAAGAAAATATCAAGGATTTGCATTTGGAATAGGTATTGATCGTTTAGCAATGTTAAAATATGGCATCAATGATCTAAGAGCTTTATTTGAAGCAGATTACAGATGGCTAAGTCATTTTGGATTTGACCCGTTAGATGTTCCAACAAATTATAGAGGGCTAAGTAAATGATTATTACAATCCCTTGGCTTAAAGAGCATCTCAAAACTTCAGCTAAAGAAAGTGAGATTATTGACCAGCTTACAAACATAGGACTTGAAGTTGAAGGTATAAAAGAAAATTCTGGTGAGATGAGCAAGTTCAAAATCGCAAAAGTTTTGAAAGCAGAAAAACACCCTAATGCTGATAAATTAAAAGTTTGCGATGTTACCATTGGTGGAAAAGAGATTTTAAAAGTTGTCTGTGGAGCACCTAATGCAAGAGAGGGTCTAATAACCATTTATGCGCCTCCAGGCGCGGTAATACCTAAAACTAATTTTGAATTAAAGATAGTTAAAATAAGAGGCGTAGAGTCTAGAGGGATGCTTTGCTCAGAAAGTGAACTCAATCTATCAGATGAGAGTGAAGGCATAATTGAACTTAAAAACAAAGAGAAAGAGATAGGAAAAAGTTATTTTAAAAGTAATTCACAAAAGGCTATCGATATTTCCATAACTCCTAACCGTGCTGATTGTTTAGGCGTAAGAGGTATTGCAAGAGATCTATCATCAGCAGGAATTGGAAAATTAATACAAACCAAAAGAAAAAAAATTAAACAAAATACTCAACATCAGATTAAAACATCAATTACAAAAGAAAAGAGTCAAGGGTGTGATACCTTTGGAAGTTGTTATATTAAAAATATTACTAATAAAGAAAGCCCTGAATGGCTTAAAAATAAATTAATTGCATTAGGATTAAAACCCATCTCTGCTGTAGTGGATATTACTAACTATGTGATGTTTGATCTAAATAGACCATTGCATGCATATGATGCAGACAAAATAACTAAAGAAATTATAGTAAGGAACGCTAAGGAAGGTGAGACTTTTGAGGCGTTAGACAGTAAAAAGTATAAATTAAAAAAAGACATGTGCGTTATCTCTGATAAATCTGGCGTTCTAGGTTTGGGTGGAATTATTGGAGGAACAACTACCGCAACGGAATTAAATACAAAAAATATACTTTTAGAAGCTGCATATTTCAGCCCATCTTCGATAAGAAAAACAGCAAGATTATTAAATATAAATACTGATGCTAAATATAGGTTTGAGAGAGGAATTGATCCCTATTCAATCAGAGAAGGGCTAGAGCTTGCAACTGAACTAATTTTAAAAATTTGTGGTGGGGAAGCTAGCAAGTTTCAAATTACTGGAAAGGTTAACCAAAAAAATAAGATTATTAATTTTCAAGTAGAAAAATTTGAAAAACTAATTGGTATTTCAATCACCGCTAATGAAATTGATAAAATTTTATCCTCTTTAGGTTTTAAATGTAAAAAAAGTCAAAAAACTATCAAAGTAGAAGTTCCAAGCTGGAGGCCAGATGTAAGCATGGATGAAGATTTGATTGAGGAACTAATTCGGATCAAAGGATTTAATAATATTAAATTAATTGAACCAAATAAAAATAGAACTCAAGATACTTTAAACTTTAAGCAAAAACTTTTTCATTTATCACAGAGATCTTTAGCTTCGAAAGGCTATATGGAAATAGTCACTTGGTCTTTTACAGACTCAAAGATTGATAAACAATTTTCTAAAGGGGAAAAAGAAATTCCAATATATAATCCTATTTCTTCTGATCTAAATGTTTTAAGACGATCAATTCTTTCAAATTTAGCAATTTGTTTAAAAAAGAATCAGGACAGAGGATATGGGGACCTGTCTTTATTTGAAATCGGTCCAACATTTTTTGGAAAAAATCCGGGTGAACAACAGGTTGTGGTTGGAGGTTTAAAATCTGGAAAAATAAATAGAAAGAGTTGGTTAGATCAAGAAAGAGACGTAGATGTTTTTGACATTAAAAGCGATGCAATTAAAACTTTAGTAGAACTCGGAATAGAAGAAAAAAACCTTTTTGTAAGCGAGAATACAAAAAATAGTTATCATCCAGGTAGATCAGGATCGATAACTTTAAAATCAGAAAAAGGACCTCATTTAGCTTATTTTGGAGAAGTACATCCTGCAATAATCAAAAACTTAGATTGTAAAGATAAAAATATTTTTGGATTTGAAATATTTTTAAAAAATATTCCCGAACCCAACAAAAAGTTAAGACAAAGAAGAGAAAGTTTTCAAGCCTCAGATTATCAAAAATCAGAAAGAGATTTTGCTTTCGTGATAGATAAAATTTTTAAAATTGGTGCTTTAGAAAAAATAATAAGGGAAGTAGATGAGAATTTAATTCAAAATGTATCAACTTTTGATGTTTATGAAGGAGAAAATATTCCTAAAGATAAAAAGTCAGTCGCTATAAATGTTACTTTACAAGCTATCGATAAAACTCTAACAGAAAATGATTTGGACGAAATCAGTAAAAGAATTATTGACACGGTTAGTAAAAAAACTGGTGCTACAATTAGGTCCTAATGTCAGATATAAAAAGAATACGTAATTTTTCTATAATTGCGCACATTGATCACGGTAAATCAACTATTGCTGATAGAATAATTCATAAATGTGGAGGTCTTACAGAACGTGAAATGAAACAACAAGTATTAGACTCAATGGATATAGAAAGGGAACGTGGAATTACAATTAAAGCTCAAACAGTTAAATTAAATTACAAAGCAAAAGATGGAAACAATTATATTTTAAACATAATAGATACGCCAGGCCATGTTGATTTTGGTTATGAAGTAAGTAGGTCGTTAACGGCATGTGAAGGCTCATTATTAATTGTGGATAGCACACAAGGTGTTGAAGCTCAAACTTTAGCCAACGTATACCAAGCATTAGAAATCAATCATGAAGTAATTTCTATTTTAAATAAAATAGATTTACCGGCTTCAGATTTAGAAAAAACAAAAAAAGAAATCGAAGAAGTTATTGGCATCGAAACTTCAAATGCAATTTGCTGTTCTGGCAAAACAGGTGAGGGTATTGATGATATTTTAGAAGCAATAGTTAATGTTTTACCACCTCCAAAAGGCCAAAGAGAAGAAAAATTAAAATCACTGTTAGTTGATAGTTGGTACGACACCTACCTCGGAGTAGTAATTTTAGTAAGGGTGTTAAATGGAAAAATAAAAAAAAATATGAAAATTAAACTAATGTCTAACGATCAAGAGTACACCATCGAAAAAGTTGGAGTATTCACGCCCAAGCCAATTGATATTAGTGAATTAAATTCAGGTGAAATAGGATTTATCATTACAGGAATTAAATCTTTGTCAGAAACAAAAGTAGGAGACACTATTTGTGATGCTTTAGACCCCATTAACGAACCTTTACCAGGATTTAAGCCAAGTAAACCGGTTGTTTTTTGTGGACTATTTCCTGTAGATAGCTCTGAATATCAAAAGTTAAAAGATGGTTTAGGTAAACTTAAGTTAAATGATGCTAGTTTTTCTTATGAAGCCGAGTCTTCAAGTGCTTTAGGACTTGGATTTAGATGCGGTTTTTTGGGCTTATTGCACTTAGAAATTATAACAGAAAGATTAGAGAGAGAATTTGATGTTAATTTGATTACGACTACTCCAGGAGTAATTTACAAGGTTCACAAGATAAATGGTGATATTATGGATCTTCAAAACCCGTCAAGCATGCCAGACCCCACTCAAATTTCAAAAATTGAAGAACCTTGGATTAAGGCTACTATTATAACACCAGATGAGTACTTAGGATCTATTATAAAAATTTGCCAGGATAAAAGAGGATCACAAACAAATCTTAGTTATTCGGGAAATAGAGCGGTTTTATCCTATGACATGCCTCTCAATGAAGTTGTTTTTGATTTTAATGATAAACTAAAATCTATTTCAAGCGGATATGCTAGTTTTGATTATGAAATCACAGATCATAAAGAAGGAGATCTTGTTAAACTTGGTATATTAGTAAATGCAGAGCCTGTAGATGCATTAGCAATGATAATTCATAAAAATTTTGCACAAACTACCGGACGTCAAGTTTGTGAAAAATTAAAAGACTTAATTCCCAGACATAATTTCATGATACCAATTCAAGCTGCTATAGGTGGAAAAATTGTTGCAAGAGAGTCAATAAAAGGATTTTCAAAAGATGTACTAACAAAAATTCATGGGGGTGGGGCCGGAGATAGAAAAAAAAAACTATTAAAAAAACAAAAAAGGGGAAAAGCAAGATCTAAACAATTTGGAAAAGTAGAAATTCCTCAAGAAGCATTTATTGGTGTTTTAAAAATAAATAAAGATTTGTAATGAAAAAAGAGTTATTTATTATTTCAAATGAAAGTATCTATTCGAATAAAAATAAATTTTATTGTGATAATTTAGATTTAAAATCAATACCAGAGGGTTTAGACAAAATTTTTGATGTAACTGTTGTTGCCAGAAAATCAAAGTTAGAAAGGTATCACTTAATAGAAAATGTTAAAACTATAATAGCAACTAGCTTGCTATCCTTTACAAAGATAATTATCAAAAGTTTAAATAACAAGGAAAACTCAAGATACATTATAATTTCAATATCACCTTATACTTTTATTGCTTCAATCGTTTTATTTTTATTTAAAATAAAGCCTTTGGTCTATTTAAGAAGCGATGGATACGAGGAATATAAATCAATTTTAGGCTTTATTGGAATAATAATTTATCATTTTATGTTCTCAGTTGTAGCAAAAATATCTAATTTAATAAGCTGCAGAAAACATATTTTAAGAAATAAAAATGGAAAGATTGTCTCACCTTCACAATTAACTAAGATATGGTTTGAAAATCATAAATACACAAATCTAAAATCATCAAAGGTAAAAATATTATATGTTGGACGTTTAAGAGTAGAAAAAGGTATTTTTTCTTTTTTAAAAATTTTTAAACATTTAAACGAAAATATCGAATTTACTATAGTTGCTTCAAAAAAAGATCATAATAAAATAAAAACTCAAAAAAATATTTATTTATTAGAGGCTTTAACTGAAAAATCTTTAGTAGAAGCGTACGATAAAAATAATATTTTAATATTACCTTCATTTACTGAGGGTCATCCTCAAGTATTAGATGAGGCTTTATCAAGGTTAAAACCAGTGATAGTTTTCAACGAAATAAGTCACGTAAAAAGAGATAGAGAAGGCGTATTCGTTTGTGAAAGAAATATAAAAGATTTCAAAAAAACAATAGACTATGTAATGAATAATTTTGATCTAATACAATCCAAAATTAAGAAAAACAAACTTCCCGATAGAAAAAGTTTTTTAAAAGAGTTAGAAAATTTAATTAAAAATAGCAATAATAAGGAGAGGTGGCCGAGTGGTTGAAGGCGCACGCTTGGAAAGCGTGTAAACGGGCAACCGTTTCAAGGGTTCGAATCCCTTTCTCTCCGCCATTTTTTAAGCAATCGTTTTCAATATTATTCAGCCGTACATTATTTTAAAGATATTTTACCTCGTCTAAAGCATCTCTTGGACAATATTTATTGTTAAAATTTAAAAATATTTGAACTAACGTCAGAACAGTCTAAGCCATTAAAAAAGACTCATAATGCACACAATAAACCACTAAATGTTGATAAATTTGACTATTTTGAGTCTATATGTACCTTTTTTAATGTTTGCTTATTTTTTGAATGATAAAAGTACGTAATTCGAAACGAATCTGATTCGTTTCGATTTTTATTAATAAATAAGGGGGAAAACATGAAAGCAATCTCAGGATTAACTTCAATGTTCGATAGCTTAACAAAAGTAGTGGTTTCATTACTTGCGTTAGGTATTGCTGTAAGTCTACTAGGTGGAAACGTTCCATTTGTAGGTGAAATAGCAGGAAACATTATTGGTTTAGTACAATCTTTAGGTGATGCAGGAATAGTTGGATTAATTGCAGCTATTATCATTCTAAACTTGTTTAAGTAACAATAAGATAAAGCTACTTCCCTCGAAATAGCTTTTAAAATTAGCCACCCTATATCAGTATTTAGGGTGGCTCTAAAAAGGAAAAATATGCTTAATTGGGTTTCAACATTAACAAAATATTTAAATAAATTTCTAGAACTTGGTGTTTTATTGCTAGCAGTCTCAGTGATTGCAGAAATAGTTTTCGGTCCAAATGTAGCTTTTTTTGGTTCTCAAGTTACTAAAAATTTAATTAATTTACTTAATGCTCTAGGTGAACAAGGAATTGCAGCTTTAATAATTGTTTTTGCTGTGATTTTTGCATACAGAAAAATATTAAAGTAGATTTAGCTTTAATATCCACATGCAACTTATAAGAGTCTTAAATTAAATTAACGAATCTTATATAATAATATTAAGAGGTAGTGGAGGGAGACTGAA
>Ga0213861_10000685_pt1 | contig 29922 bp, 23 predicted proteins | sample PICome_4_FD_160110 | JGI IMG/M metagenome (GOLD analysis project Ga0213861, IMG submission 160110) | Coastal seawater microbial communities near Pivers Island, North Carolina, United States - PICO131 | ecosystem: Environmental > Aquatic > Marine > Coastal | place: USA: North Carolina... | reverse complement strand
TAACCAGCACCAGACATAAAAGAACTTAAAAATCCGTGTTTATCATTGTTAAAATCAAGATAAATAGCAGCAATAAAAGCTTCAAAAACATCACAAAGAATTTTGTCTTCTTCTCTCGCATTTTGTAGATCATCCAATGTTCTACCAATGACTAAATAATCATTGAGACCAATAACTTTTGCTAAATGACCTAATGTAATACGATTTACTAAATTCATTTTCATAGAGGATAAAAAACCCTCACGTTGATCTGGATAACGTCTATAAAGATAACTCACAATAATATTTTCAATAACAGCATCACCTAAAAATTCTAATCTTTCATATGAATTATCTCGTAGAAGAACACAGCCATCAGGATTTTTTACAATTTTTACATTATCTCGAGAGCAAATCGTTTTAATTTTACCAACAGTATAGCTTTCATGAACCATAGCATCTTGGTAAAAATCTAAATTATTAATATTTTGAAATACACCATATTTTTTTAATATATTTTGAACTGTATTTTTAGTAATTAATTTATTTACTTTATTAAAAGGATTAATAAAACCAGATACAATTTCATCTGGTGTTGCTACTAATTCATAAGAGACTTTATTATAATTTTGTTGAGACGTCATTTAAACTGTTATAATGTATTAATATTTATTATAGTATAGTATAATTATAAGTATAGTATAAGTATAAGTATAAGATAAGTATAGTATAAATGTATTATAAATGAATAAAATATATAAAAATGTAAAATATAACAAAATTCTTATTTATAATTTAAATTATAATTATATCTTTAAATCAATTTTTAAATGTATTAAAATTTATTATGTATAGTATTAAATTATTATATGAATATTAATTTAATTTAATTTAATTTAATTTAAATTAAAGTTATTTAATATTTATTTTTTATAAAATAATTCTTTTGTTTCTTCTTTCATATTTTTAATTATAGTATTAAAATTCATTTTCATTTCATTTTTCTTTTTTTCATCCCATTTATTTTTATTACTATTTAAAACAATTACTAATAAATCAAATGTACCAGTGATAAGTTTTCCTCTATCTTTTTCTTGTAAGATATAATTACCTTTATTAACTACTTTATACTCAACCATATATTTAGATTTTATTAAAGATTGTATATAATCAGCATCATCCCAATTTGGTAAAAAAGAGAATATAGAAAAATCAAATTTATTTTTATTCATTTTATCTAAAAGTGCTAAACATTGCGAAGCACATTTTTTCATAAGAATAGGTAAATAAGGTGGATTAAAAAACACACCTTTTATATTTTGTAATATTAAGTTCTCATAATTTAGATTATAAAAACTCCCTACACTTCCAAAAATACTATCTGTATCTTTAAAAATAGAACAAAAACGATACATATTAAAATTTAAAGGACTAGCAAATGTTTCAAAACTAATATCAAATAATTCACTAATTGTTTCATATAAATCAATTCCAATACTCCATTGTTGGCTTGATGTATCAAAAATACCGTATCTTAATATCATACGTATTATATCATAAGGAAATGGTTTATCATAATTTTTCATTAATTTATAATAACGATTAGAATTTATAATTTTAGTATAATCTCTATATTTTATAATAAAATGAGTATTATTTTCTAATTTTATAGAACATTCAAGTTGTTTTCCTAGATTAATAATTTGTGTTTCTATCATATGTTTAAATTCAGTATGACGTTTTCTAAATTCATTGTTGGCTTTTATAAATTCTTTTTCTATTTTTGATATTATTTCTGTAGATACTTTTATTTTTTTTTCATTATATTCATTAATCATTTTATTAAAATAAAATATAGAACATAGTTTTTTTTCATCATTTAGTATAGGATTAAATAAGAAATAATGTGATAATTTTTCATAATTCGTTTCTGTTTCAAAATTCGTTTCATTTAATAGTGTATTATAATTTGTATTATAATTTGTATTATAATTTGTATTATAATTTGTATTATAATGACTACTATTATTATGTATTATTTCTGGTGATAATCCATGATTAATACATTCTAAAACAAATCGTTCTATTATATTTTTATTTTCATATTTTTTTCTTTTATTCTGCTCACTAGTTTCATTTATATTTAATATTTTTTCAATGTTAGTTAAAAGTGTATTATACAGTATAGTTCTATTATATTCTAATTCTAACTTACTATATTGTTCTTGTGTAAATGTAAATTTTTTTACTTCATTTGTATTAAAATATGAACTTTTTTGCTTTTTATCAGTCATATTTTAATTGTGTTTATGTAATTTTTATATAATTTTATATATTTTTATATGTAATTTTTATTTTTATGTCTAAATAATAGTAGTTAGTTTTTATTTATATTCTTTTTTTACAATAATAAATTTAAAATTATAAAAATAATAATAAAAATAATAATAATAAAAATAATAATAATAGGTAAATTAAAATAGGTAAATAATTAAATTACATATCAAATAATTTATAGTTTAAGTTCTTTAAAGAATTTATATAATTATGATTAAATATTAATGGTAAAGGTTCTTTTAGTTTACTTAATAATTCAACAACGATATAAGCACTCTCGTTTAATGAAATATTTTTTACTGGCATATTAAATAATTCTGTTCTAAAATTAGAACTCATAAAATTCATTAATGTATCATTTATTTTATGTTTAACTATATAATTTCTCATATCTTCATTTTCAATTAATCTTATAAAAAATGTATATAAATCAAAATCTCTATATAATTTAACACCCGCAGAGCGTAATACAGTTATTGTTGGATCTATTTTTCTAGGTATTAAATGACTAATAAATAATTTTTTAATTTTAATATCTTCTTTATAATTATCAGGGTCTATATCACCATAGTCTTTAATAATATTATTTACATAATTTGATAATAAAGGTTTAAATAAAATAGGTGATATTAAACGATATTGTTTATCTGTATTTTTATAATAACTATTTAATGTCATTGACGATCTATCAAAATCAGCAATTAATACAGCAAATCCTAAATTTTTTACTTTTATAGATTTACCAAAAACATTGTATTTAAAGTATTTAGTTTTAGTGGAAGGACATTTTGTTACAAATACATTTTCTGGTTTATAATCTCCGTGAAAAAATTCAAGAGATGAAGATTGTAAATGTCCGATTATTAATATTATTTGTAATAAACCATTTATAAAAGTAATATATCTTTTTTTATCACTTGTTATATTAAAATCACTGTCAAATTTACCATTAATTATATTTGTTAAAAAATCCCTTCCTGAACCTAAATTTGCTTCTGTCATTAAATTATAACCTTGATATTTACCTTTTGTTGTTTTATGTTTATTACATACACCAGAATTTAAAATTTTAACTGTATTTAAAGGTAATTCATTATACACATATGTATTAATTAATGTTTGTATTGTAAACCCATCTAATTCTATAAACATATATTTTTTTGTTTCTGTTCTTAATTTGATATAATAATTATTTAAGGGAGCTACTTTTAAGATGTGTTTTTCACAGTTAGTTTTATTTCCATTGCTAGATTGATTTTGTTTACTTTCTATTTTACACAAAATCGAATGAATAGATGCTCCGCTTTTGCCTTGAGAACTATAGGTTTTTATTGTATTACATTTACATTCTTCTTCTAAATGTAATTTATGTAAATTACTACAAATACAATTTAATTTATCATCATTAAATAATTCACTATCTAAGTTTTTATCTTGAATTATTTTTTTATTTCTTAAATTATATAAATTATCATCTAAAAATTCAATCACTTTATCTTTTTTATTTTGTGATACTTTATTTTTTTTTATTGTTCTTATTTTTGATAAAAATGTTTTATTACTTTTTTCATTTTTTTTACTTTTTTTATTTTTACTAAAATTACTATTGATTATTGAAAATGTAATTGTGCTTTCAGTATCATTTAAATTATTATTAAAATTATTATTAAATAGTGATTTTGATTTAGTTTTTAGTAATGATGATTTTTTACTTTTTAATAGTGAAGAATTTCTATTTAAACTCAAATTTTTATATTTTGTCATATATACTGTTATGATATTACTATTATATTACTATATAATTATATTTGTCTTGTATTATTTATAAATTAAATATAATATAATTTATTATATTAGTTGAAATTATATTTATGCAACTATTTATAATAAAAAAAAACATATACTATTATATTTATATAATTAAAATATAAAATATAAAATATAATATTATATTAGATAAACTAATATTAGTAATTTATAACTAATTTATAGTAACATAATTAAACTTATATTATGCCTAAATTAACATTAAAAAAACCCAAAGGTAAAAGTAATTCTAAAAGTAATTCTAAAAGTATTCCTAAAAAAACTATTAAAGTATCAAAGAAAAAACAATTTATTACAGTTAAAATAAATGATGATAACAATAATACAGAAAAAACTAAAAAAGACATAGTTGTAAAAGAAGCAACAAAAGAAGCAACAAAAGAAGCAACAAAAGAAGATAAAATAAATAAGTCTCTAGAGAACTATATTCCATTATCAATTAAAAATAAAGTTTATCCTAAAAATAGTATATGGGAATTACCTAACCGTAAGCATTTTTACAATTGGGTAAATACTACTTTTGCTCAATACGATGAAACTAATAAGTATTATGATATTAAACAAGAAATACCACGTATTAAAGAACAATCAGAAATGCAATTAAACACTATTCAACGTTTAACCCGTGATTATTTACAAGATGGAAGTCCTATGAGAGGTCTATTATTATATGTTGGTTTAGGTCACGGTAAAACATGTGCTTCTATTGCTATTGCTGAAGCAATATATACTAAAAAAGAAGTTCTTTTTGTTAGTAAAGCAAATTTAGAAGAAAATTTTAGAAAAGAAATAAAAAAATGTGGAACAGATTATTTTAAAACATTAAATTATTGGGTTTTCAATAAATGTGAAAAAGAAAGTGAAAAACAATTGGCAAAAGAGTTAGGTATTTCAGAAACATCTATAAATGATAATAAAGGTGTGTTTTTTATAGATTTTACAAATAATAATTCTAATTACAATGATTTAACTCCATCACAAAAAGAAAAATTAGATAAACAAATTAATGATATGATAAATAATAGATTTAAATTTTTACATTATGATGCTCCTAATAAATCAACTTTACTCAAAGAAGGTATATTTGATAATAAAATTGTTATTGTAGATGAAGTTCATAATTTAGGTAATACAATGAATTCAAAAAGTGTTAGTGGTAAATTGTTTTATAAATTATTTATGGATGCAAAAAATCCAAAATATGTATTTTTAAGTGGGACACCAATTATTAATCAAGTTATTGAAATTAGTAAAATTTATAATATTTTAAGAGGATATATGAATGTTCTAGAGATTAAATTTAAAACTTTGTATGATGGTGGATTAAATATAAATTATGAAAATATTAGATATAAATTAAAACAAAACAAATATGTCGACCAAATTATTATTGATAAAACACGCAAAATTATTAAAGTCACTAAAAATCCCGATGATTTTATAACTGAACCAAAAGGGAAAGGAATAATATATAAACCAGAAAATAATATTGATAATACTACATTTTATCAACAAATTGAAAAATTAATACAACAAATGGGTTATAAAATACTTATTGTTGAGAAAAAAGAAACGTGTTTTCCTGAAGATAAAGATGAATTTGAAAGACAATTTTATAATCCTGAAATCAATAAATTAAAAAATGTAGAATTAATTAAACGCCGTATTGTAGGTTTAACCTCTTATTATGGTTATCAAGATAAAACACGTTATCCTAAACTTATATCTATTAATATAGACCCAATACCAATGAGTTCATATCAATTATCTAAATATGAAAAATATAGACATGAAGAAATAGAAGATGATAGAAAGAAAAAACGACAGGGTGATAAAGAAGATAATGTATCATCAACTTATCGTTTATATAGTAGATTAGCCTGTTCTTTTGTATTTCCAGAAGAAATTGGTAGTCCTTATGATAATAAAGAAGTCAAAGATAAACTTTTACAAGTTGAAACTTTATCCGAACATTTAGATAATGATTTAATAATTGCTGATGATGAAATAGATACAATGTCAAAGTCAGCCTATGAAAAAACGATTAAAGATACTTACTTAAAAATATTAGCAAAAGATAAACATAAATATTTAGATATAAAAAATGGTAGTCTTGCTAAATATTCACCAAAATATTTAAAAATGATTTCTAATATTTTAAAAGAAGAAGGCAAACTATTTGTCTATAGTAATTTTTTAACATTAACTGGATTAAATACATTTGCTCTTGCTCTAGAACAAACTGGTAAATGGTCGCAATTTGATATTAAAAAAACAAAAGTAAATAATGAATGGAAATGGGTATTAGATATGGATGAAAAAGATAAAGATAAACATAAATATATGTTTTATACTGGTGCTATAGATAAAACAAAACGTGAAATTTTACGCAATATCTATAATTCTGAATTTGATAAATTAGACAGTAGTTGCTCTTTATTAGTTGATGAATTAAAGAAAAATTATAAAAATAATTATACTGGGGATGTTATTAAAATGCTTATGACTACAAAAACTGGGGCTGAAGGATTAGATTTAAAAGAAGTAAGATATATTCATATCATGGAACCTTATTGGCAACCGGTCTTAATAACACAGATTATTGGGCGTGGGGTGCGCAATGGTTCTCATTTAAATTTACCAAAACAAGACCGCACAGTAGAAGTATTTTTATATATGTCTACAATTACGCCTGAATTAGTGAAGACAATTACAAAACAAGATGTGCGTTCTGATATTTATACTTACACCAACCCTGCTTTAAGTAATAAAGCATTTAAAGTCGTAACAAGTGATGAACATTTATATATGGTTGCTGAAAGAAAGAAAAAAATTGTGAATGAATTTCAGAATTTAATGAAAATGTCTGCTTTTGATTGTAGTATAAATTATAGTAAAAATAAATTATCTCCTGAAAATGAAAATCTTATATGTATGGATTATGATACTGAAAATAGAGATAATTATATTTATTCACCATCTATTCAAGATACGATTGATACAATTGATATTACACCTGAAAAATTTGTTTTTGATTTATATGATAAAATGAATATAAAAGATAAATTATATTATGCTGATAAAAAACCTAACGCAATGGGTAAAATGTATATTTATAATGAAAATTTAGTATATAAAAATAGATTACCTAAACCTGTAGGAGAAATTAAACTTAAAAATGGTAAAAAACAAATTATGTTTTATAAAAAGAAGAAGTAGAAAACTTATATAAATCCAAGCGTAAGTATGGATGCTCCTTGAACTAAAATCATATAGTTTTCAAATGAAGGAAATAATTGTACTACTTTTTCTTCAACAATTTTATATTTACCAATCATTAACCCCATACCACCTAATATTGCTAATATTGGTAGTATTTGTAATATTATTATTTTATTTTTTGTCTTCATTTTTAATTCACTATAAATTGTATTACTTGTTAATATAATATTTATTAATGCTGATACAAATATAATACCCGCTAAAATATAATGATCCATTTTACTATAAAATGTTGTTACCCATATAATTGTAATTATTAATGAAGATATGACTAAAATTAAAAATAGTCTAAGTATAAGGTATGCACCTCCTCTATAATAAGTTAAATAACCTAATATACCAAATGATAATACTAATAGTATAACCATCGCATATTTATTACCAAATGCTAAAGATTGTGATATTGTAAAATTTTTATCGTCAATTTCACCTTTAAGGGCACTTACTAAATAGGCACTTAATCCTATACATAAAGCAAATATTAATAAGCATAAAGATGCTAAAACTTTAGAAACTGTATCTGGTGCTCTCATTTTATTATTTTTAGTTTTATTTTATATAAAATTATGTATTAATTAATATATATATATATATAAATTTTTTAGAAATTATTAAAAAATAAGAAAAATAAGAAAAATAAATAATTTAATACTATTTATTATGAAGAACACATTATACATACAAAATAGTTTCTTTATTATTACCTCCTCGTTTATTTTGGTTATCTTGTTTTAAGTTTTGCTCCACTCTTTGGTGGAGCAAAATTTCTTTAGTATTTTGCTCCTCTTTTGGGAGGAGCAAAATTTTATAATCTAAATCTAATACAAAATATTTTTCAAGTAATCTTTTAGCATGATCTTTTCTTGTAAAACATACCCATTTCCAAATAGTATCAAAATCTATTATAAATTCATTATTATAATCATGATTTAAATAACAATAAAAACTTGCAACAAATAATTGTTGCTCTGAATTAGTAATTTTTTCTTTAACTTTTGTAATTAATTTACTTTGATAATCTTAGAAAGACGTGTAATAGGTTTTTTTCCTATAAGTTTAACTATATCTAATGTATCAGTCATTTTTATTACGAAGAACACATTAAACATTCAGGTTCTTCTTTAATTTCGATATGAATTTGAGTTTCATTTGTATTAGGTTGTGTTATATTATTATCTTTATTATTAGTGTCTTGTTTTGTAGAATTTGATTTTAAATCAACACTAAATTTTTGTGCTGATGTTTTTGCTTGTGAGCGTAAATAATAGATGCCTGTTTTTAACCCTTTTTTCCAAGAATAAAAATGCATAGCATTTAATGTTTTATAAGTTGGATTTTTAACAAATAAATTCATTGATTGTGTTTGGCATACAAATGGGGCTCTATCTGCTGCTAAATCAATAAGTGTTTTTTGTTTCATCTCCCAAACTGTTTTATAAAGGTCTTTTATGTTTTGAGGTATTTCATCTATGTTTTGAACACTACCATCATTCATAATAATTTTATCTTTCATTGATTGATTCCACATACCTAAGTCAAGTAAATCTTGTACTAAATATTTATTTATAACTACAAATGTGCCTGCTAATGTTTTACGTGTATATATATTATTCGTAAAAGGTTCAATACATTCATTCCAACCTAATATTTGACTTGTTGAAGCAGTAGGCATAAGAGCAATTAAAAGAGAATTACGAATACCGTGTTTTAAAATATCGGCTCTTAATGTATCCCATTCACCTTTCATTTCAGGACTAGGTTCAACATTCCATAAATCAAATTGAAATTTACCTTCTGATATAGGACTACCTACATAGGAAGCGTAAGAACCAGCATATTGATTAGGTAATTTTAATTCATCATCAATAATAAAATGAATTTCTTTTAATTCTTGTAGTCTTGCCTTATCTTCTTGAGACAATTCAGTTGGATTTTCAGCGGTTCCTGAACCTAATTTAATAATACGTTTATATTCTTGAACGTGTTTTTTACGCTTACGAGCAATTTCCATACTACATTCTAAAGCAGCAAAATACATATTTTCAAATATCTTACGATTTATGACTCTGGCTTCATCACTATCAAATGGTATTTTTAACATAGCAAGAAGGTCCACCAGTCCTTGACATCCAAGTCCTTGTGGTCTATTTTTCCTATTACTATACTCTGCTTCCTTCACTGGATAATAATTATAATCTATAATTTTATTTATATTACGAACAACTTGTTTAACGACTTCTCTTAATTTTTCATAATTAAAAAAAAGAGTGCCTTCTTTATTTGTCTCTATCATTTTAGGTAAAGCAATACTTGCTAAATTACATACAGCAATTTCTTCGCGTGATGTATATTCGCATATTTCGTGGCAAAGATTACTGCTTTGTATAGTTCCTAAATTCTTTTGATTATTTTTAATATTAACAGCATCTTTAAAACCAATATAAGGTGTTCCTGTTTCCATTTGTGATGTAAGTATGGCTTCCCATACTGTTCTTGCTTTTAAAACTTTAATATAACGCCCTTCTTTTTCATATTGTGTATAGAGTTTTTCAAATTCGTCTCCATAAGTTAAATATAAATTGGGACATTGATCGGGGCACATAAAAGACCAGTCCCCATCTTCTTCCACACGTTTCATAAACAAATCGGGTATCCACATAGCATAGAACAAATCACGGGCACGTTCTTCTTCAATACCAGTATTTAATTTTAATTTTAAAAAGTCCAATACATCAGAATGCCACGGTTCTAAGTAGCAAGCGATGGAACCTGCTCTTTTACCTCCACCATTATGTGCAATACCTAAATGAGCAACAGTATAATCGTGGGGTGTATCAATTTCAAAATCGTGAACTGTTCCTTCGTATTGTATTTTTTTAATAGTTTCTATACGTGAATAAATATAATTATTATGACATAAAAATGTAAAATAATTACTTTGTGGAGCATTAGGAAACAATTCAAGTATTTCAGGGATACGAGGTATTCTAAGAACATATGTTGGTAATCTAGTAGTTATATTTTTATATGTTGATACATTACCAACACGATTTCTTTCATAACCTGAACTTAATGCTCCTAGACGTAATAACATATATCTTAATGCTTCAATAATAGAATAAGATGTCATTTCAATACTGATTTCTTTTTCTCCAATACAACCATCAGTTTTAATTAAACCTTTAATAATTTGTTTTATTTTATTTAATGGTAAATGTAGAAATTGTGGTTCAAATCGTTTAATTTTATTATTATCATATAGTTGAGATTGTAAAAATTTAAAGCCTGGATTAGCAGTAGACCATTTTAACACTGTACATTTAGGCGATTCATCATCTATATAAGAATTTACTTTTATACCTCTATCTTGTAAATAAGATGTTACAAAAGTAATAATATCATTTTTAGTTGTATTATTTAAAGATACACCAGAAGCAGACTTTGAAATATAACCATCTCCAAGTAAAATACCATACATATAACAATCATCTTCTGTAATAGTTTGTATATCTAATTCATACATTGGTTTTGGAAAGACTAAAAAATCATCTATTTGTAATTCATTTGCATCGTAAAACTCTGGTTTTATTATATTTTTATCTAATCTATTACATATTGTATTAAAATTTAAGCCTTTAGTTTGTTCTTTCAAAGCCATTATTTGATGTTCTCCTGTTACTTTTATTGGATATAGTGCGTGCTTAATTTGTATTTCTAACATTTCGCCACTATATTCATGACGAACTGGTAAATTTACATTAGCATATGACCCATTACTTGTTAGCACTTTTTCTCCAATAGCAATATCTTCAATAGCCTTAGGACCATTTAATGTATAAACGATTGTTTCTGGTGTAAAACATTGGTCAACGTAGCGTGCTGTTTCATTAAATACTTTAAGCATAGGAACAATACCATTACTAATGCCATTGGTGCCCCTAATTCGACTACCTTTCCCTCTAATTTTATGGAAAGCCACACCAATACCACCAGCACATTTACTAATTTTAGCACAATCCTTAATTGTTTTATAGATACCGTCAATACTATCTTCATCTACAGTAAGTAGGAAACAACTTGAGGCTTGTTCGCGTTGTGTTCCCATATTAAATAAGGTTGGTGTTGCGTGTGTAAAATAACCTTCTGACATTAATTTATAAGATTTAAGTGCTTCTTTAATATCATCTTTATGAATACTTAAAGCAACACGCATTAATAAATGTTGTGGACGTTCAATAATTTTACCATTAATTCGCATTAAATAAGCACGCTCTAATGTTTTAAACCCAAAATAATCATAATTAAAATCTTTTTCATAATCTAGAGTAGCATTAATTTTATTTTTATGTTCCATTACCATATCATATAACCGTTTATTAATGAGAGGACAGTGTTCTCCTAAAACATCTTTGTTGTCCCATAATACTTGTATAACTTCACTATAACTTGGACTTGTATTTTTATTATGATTACTAATACTAATACGGGATGCTAATTTTCCATAATCAGGATGTAATGTTGTTTTAGCAGCACAAATTTCGGCAGTAAGTTCATCAATCTTATGAGTTGGAATGCCATCATAAATTTGAGCGATAATTTGTTGTGCTAATTCAATAGCATTTAATTTAGTTAAATCTTTAGAATATTTTTGTATACGTTTAATGATTTTATCAAAAGACACTTCCTCTCGCTCATTATTACGCTTTAATACATACATTGACATTGTTGATGCCATTTTAGTAGTTATGAATTTGTTAATAAGTAATAATTAAAATTTTTTGTTTTATTAAAATAAAATTAATATATTAAAAATACAAATATTATTTTATTAATATTGTTAATATATTTTTTTATTTTATATTAATCTTAAAGTTTTTATTTTTAAATTTATATATTTTAAATTTTATATATTTTTTAAAATAAAAATTTAACACCTAAAAAATAAAAAATAAAAAACTAGAAATTAAAATAATTTAAAATAAATAATACTATTATTGACTAACAAATATTTCTTTTTTTGTTTCTTCTTTCACTTCTTCTTTCACTTCTTCTGGTTGAGGTAATAATTTTTTAATATTTGCTTTCGTTTTATTTTCACAATAAAATTTAACTTTTTCACAGTAATATAAATCAATTAAATTATTATTTTCTAAATGATTAAATATATCATAAACATTTAATACTGGTATTATTTTCTCTTTTTGTGTTGTTAAATTTACATATTCTCCTTCACATAAATTAACAATTAATATTAAGCCTACTATATTGCCACCATATTTTCTAATTTTATTCATTATATTATTTAAAAGAAAATCATTACTTACAATTGTTTCAATCAATACAATTTTATCATCAATTTCCATTCCACCTTCTATTTTTATATTTTTTATATTATCTTTATCACTATTATCGTTTCCAGAATGATTTATATATAACATACCTTTTTCAAAACTAGTTGCTATATTAGTAGCATAAGGAATAGCGCTTGAACTAGTAGCACAAATTTTGTTAAATTCTATTTCATTATTTTTTTCTTTTAGTTTAATTGTATTTTCAACTAGTAAAGAAATAGTATCAAATAATTCTGGGTGTGATAATACTTTATTAAAATTCATATGATAAGGTAATTCTCCACTAAGAGGGCATTCTTTTACAGTAATTGTCTTTGAAGAAATTAAACTTGTATAAATTGTTGCTTTAGCCATAATGAAATAAGTTGAGAAATGAGTTGTGAAATGAATTGAGAAATTAAAATAAAAAATAAATAATTATAATTATAGTTATTATTATAAAATAAATTTTAAATTAAAATTTTACTTAATTAATAAAAAAAATATTAATAAATATTAATATTAATAAAAAAATATTAATAAATATTAATAACTAAAATATTAATAAATAAAATATTAATAAAAAAATATTAATAAATATTAATAAATAAAATATTAATAAATAGTTTAATATAAAATGCTAACAAAAAAACATTTAACTCTAACTAAAAAAACAAATAAAAAATCTAATAAAAATACAAATAAATCTAAAACACAAAAAGGTAGTGGATTTTTTGCTGATGATAAATCATATTATTTTACTAATATAAGATATAATAATAGTATGACTAATTTTATGTTACCAATTTTAAAATGTGCAGTTTGTAATAATTTACAATTTAAAATGAAAGTTATGAAAATTGATACACAAGCAACTGCTTTTATAACTGATGGTAGTTTTTATGGAAATAGATTTAATTTCTTTACTTGTATTAATTGTGGTAATATTCATATATTAAGTAATAATACTAGTTATACAAAAACAATTGATATGCCACAAACTTTACAAAGAAAATCTAAATCAAAATACAAACAAAAAAAATAAGTTTTTATTATTTTTTATTTAATTTTATTTAAGTTTTTTTACACCTTTAGACATTTTAAACGCCAATTTTAAAATCAAATAAAAAATAAATTTAATTTTAAATTGTATAAAATAATAATATAAATATTTTATAAAGTAGAATAATTTACATTTTTTACATTTTTCATTTTTGATAATAAGTTTGGTAATGTTTTACCTGTTTTTTTATTTTTTTCATCAAAACCAAAAATATGTGCTCCGCCTACAATTATAGCAATATTTTTATTAGGATTTTTATCTAAATAATCAAAAATTTTTTTTAACCATTCAATATTTCTTTCTTCTGCTTCTAAAAACATTTCATTAGATACATCAACACCAATATTCATTTTCATAGATGTATTAGTTTTAAATAAACCAGTTAATTTATTTAACATTATTAAAGTACCTTTTAAATTTTTTTCAATTTTTGATATTTCAGGAGGTTTAGCAATTAATAAATTAGTTATATCTTCATAAAATTTAGGTGTAAATTCTTTTGTAAGTTCTTTCACATTATCTAATGCAATCTTTTTTTGTTTATTAGCAAGTACAGTTTCAATAAATATATCAAACAATTTCTGTTTAGTTTGAATATCTGTAAGTGTTTTTTTGTTATCATATGAAGAAATAATTGCCATAGGTTGAATACTTTTTATTATTAATTGATTTTTTATATGTGATGTAGGTATATCTATATTAAATAATTTTTTTATTATTGTTTTAATCTTATTTATATCTTTTTCACTATAAATTTTTTCAAATGTAGTTTCTTGAGTAATTTTAGGTTTTTTAATTTTATCTGATTTTAAAATTGCTTTATTACCTTCTACTTCAAAAAAACAAGTATTAACATTATCTATAATTTGTTTTATTAATTTTATTATATCATCATTTAATAAAGAATAATCAATATGCATAGTAGGTATTAAATAATGTGTTTTATTATTATATTCAAAACTATAAACTTTATACATTTTATTTATAATTAATTATTAATTTGTAAGATGATTAAATTAATATTGTTTACTTTATATACATATAATAATTATGAAATTATTTTTAATTTATTACTTTTATAATACTTTATATAATTAATTTATTAATCAAATTTATGTTTTATACATTTTTGGTATTCTTTTTCTTGTTAATGTTTTCTTAACATATGTTTTACTTCTATTATATGCACCTTGAAAAATATTAACATATTTTGTTATAGGTATATCTTTTATAATATTACTTATATTTACTTTTAATTCTGTATGTGTTAAACCTTCTTTCTTTTGTAATCTAGATTTAAACATACTAAAATAGTTCTCAATACTATTTGTAAAGTGTTGATATGGAACTGATAATAATAATTTATTATTTTTATTTATTAATTCTCTTATTCTTTCGTTTCTATGAGAACTAGCATTATCTAAAATTATTAACTTATTATGATATTTAGTAGTTATATATTTTTCTAAAAACTCATATAATCTATTAGTGTCTATACCACCTTTATCGTATAATTCCCATCCTAAAACACCACCAGAAGAAATAGCAAATATAGCTGTATATTTCTTAAATACTTCTTGTGAATGTGTTTTTATGACACATCTTTTACCTATTTCATTATAACAATGATGTCTCTTCATTAAAGAATTAATACTAGTTTCATCTATACATATAATATCATTAATATTATATTTTTTAATTTCATTATAAAATTCTTTTATTTTATTATTAATATCAATATCTTTACCAAATCTCTTAACTGGTTCGTGTCTAAATCTTGTTATTTTTAAAGTTATATTATTATCTCTAATAATTCTACTTAAATGTCTTTGTGTTATATCTATTTTTTTATATTTTGATTTTAAATTATAAAGTAAATCATCCATTGTAATCGTTTTATTCTTTTTTACTTCATCTATAATATATTTAACTTGTTTTTTAGTTATTTTATATGAAATATTCTTTCTATTATATCTTTTAATCTCCTTTTCAACTTTATATCTATCAACCCATCTCATTAAACTACGGACAGAACATTCATATATTTTACATATTTCTTCTTGTGTCTTTTCACCTTTCAAATAATATTTAACAGCTGATAATTTATAATCTTCACTTTTATGTTTAGTCATAATTATATTAATTATATATAAAAATAAAAAATTTATACTTTTAAGTATTTATAAATATTTTAACTTAAATATAAATTAATATATAATATTATTTAAAAATGACAACAACTTTAGAACATCAAGTTAATTTTATTAATGAAGAAATAATTAAACTTAAATTAGAAAATCAACAATTAAAAGATAAAAATATAGAATTAGAATCTAGATTAAAAAAATATACAAGTAATCAAGGACATAAAAAATATTATGAAGAACATAAACTAGAAGTAAAAAATCAAGCATCTGTATATTTACAAAATTTAAAAGAAATTAATCCTGATAAATTAAAAATATATAGACAACGTGCTTATCAAAATAGAAAACAAAAATTAGCAATTATAAAAGAACAAGAAAATAATAATAAATAAAATTATAACTTTTATTTTGTGCGTTTCATTTTATTAAATAATTATATATATAATTATTATATAATAAAATCAATTTAAAGAATTACTTATATATAAATATAAGAGCATTTAAAAATGCCACGTAAAAAGAAGAAACCCGATAATAATCCTCAACAACCAAATAAAGGTATTAATTTTAATAAACAAATACAACCTTATAAAACAATTAAAACATCTTTGAAATCAATTATTAAAACACCTGAAATACAAAAGTTAATTAATGAATTAGTTTTGAAATGTAATGATATTGTTATTGATGTCTATCAATTTATAAGGTTATATAATCTTAAAAAGTATAAGGATAAACAAGAACTACCAACTATGGATAAGAAATTTATTAGTTATTGTATTATGACATTAGGAACAAGAGATAATAGAGGTGTTAAATCTCAAAATACTGAATTTGTAGAAGAACTTAATAAATTCTATATTGAGGATTTTCAACCTATTTACAACCATACTAAATATTGTTTAACGGGTTTAAATTATGTATTACCTTATTTATGTATTAGTATATCTACTTGTTTATCAAATAATATTAAAGAACACTTTAGTAAAAGAATTGCTAAATTTGTAAGTAAATTAGGTGGTATATATTATGATACACATTATAATGGAGATATTACAAATGATACAGAATATAAAAATGAAAAGAAAGAACAACTATATGAAACTAAGAAAAGTATATTACTTAATAAATATGATAAAATACCTAGTATAATGATACCTTGGTTTGAAAGTTATAAAGATAATTTATTACCTGCTGAATTTGTAAATTCTATTGTTTATGATTGTCAAGTTAATCCTTTCAAATACTTAAAATATACACTTTATATAAATACTGAATTTGAAAAACATAATAATGCTATTGAAAAACAAATTGAAATTTTACAAGGTAAAGTATTAAGAGCAAAAAAACAAGATATTAAAGATAAATATAATACACAAATATATGATTTAAATAGTAAAGTAATAAAATTATTTCAACCTTTATCATTACGTAATTCTTGTATTCCTAAATATATAACTATAGATACTGCAACACTTATTAATTTATCTACTGAAAGAGGTGATAAAGGTAATATGTTAAGTAAATTAACAGAATTTAAAACTTTAATATGGGATAAGTATTTTAGAATGAATAAATCAATATTTAAACAGAAAGATTATGAATTTAACTATACATTACAAACAGATGGTATTAGTTGTTCTTTACTATTTAAGCATAATAATTTTAAAGATAAATTTATTAAGAGTAATGATTTTCCAAGTAATGACTTACCCTATATTGAAGATTTAAGTGACGAACAAATAGAACTAATGAAAAGTAAAAAAATCATAACTGCTGACCCAGGAAAGAAATACCTATTGTATATGATGGATAAGGATAGAAATGTTGTTAAATATAGTTGTATGCAAAGAGATACTGAGACATTATGTAAACGTAATAAAAAAATAAAATTATCTAATAAATTTGATAAGCCAGAAATTATTGATGCTGAAAGACTATTAAGTAATTATTGTTGTAAAACAAATGAGTATAATAAATTTAAAGAATTTATAAAAGCAAAATATGAAGCAAATAAAATAACTAAAGAATTTTATAAAAATGAACTATATCGTAAATTAAACTGGAGAACTAAAACTTATAGACAAAAAAGTGAAGATAAATATTTAAATAATATTAAAGATACTTATGGTAATAAAGATGATACCTTAATATGTATCGGTGATTGGTCTAATAAAAATACTATTAAAGGACTAGCATCTACAATGGGTATAGGATTAAAAAGATTAATAGCAAAAAAATTTAATACTGTATTAGTTTATGAATACAACACCAGTAAGAAATGTTGTAATTGTCATCATAATATAGATAATAAAAAAATAAATGGTAATTCTAAATTTAGATTACTTCAATGTGAATATTGTAATGTTGAGTGTTTTGAAAACTCTAATGAATCAACGTTTCGATATCGTAAATACTTAAATAGAGACCAAAATAGTTGTGCTAATATGTTAAATATAGTAAATTCATACTTATTTAATAATAAAACAAGACCGCCAGCATTTTGTAAATAATATAAGTATTTATATATACCCTAGTTTGTCAGTATCATCGTCATTAGTAATAATGGATGTTTAAAAACTGACATATAAGTTGTTTTTACTGGTTTCAAAACCAAATCTTAAATATTTAATTTGCTGTTTAAAATCGGCGTTTTAAATGTCTAAAGGTGTAAAATTTATATCCCAATAATTACTCATTTTTAAAATAATTATAAATTTATTTTAAATAATTTAAAAATATAACTATAATAATAAAGAATAATTATTTTTAAATCAATATAAATTAATATGAAATTAGATTGTATTTTAACTGCTTGTACTACAAATGAATTATATATAGATTTTATACCTATATTTATTAAATCTTGGAAAAAATTATATCCAAATGTAGATATTAAAATAGTTCTTATTAATGATATTATACCAACTAAATTTGAAGAATTTAAAAATAATATTATTTTGTTTAATCCAATACCTACTATTTCAACAGCATTTATATCACAATATATTAGATTATTATATCCTTGTATATTAAACCAATATGAAAATGGTATAATGATAACTGATATAGATATGATACCAATGAATAAAACATATTATACTAAAAATATAGAAAATATAGATAATAATAAATTTATATATTTAAGAAATGTTTGTTTAAATGATTATAAACAAATTGCTATGTGTTATAATGTTGGATTAAATAGCACTTGGAGTAGTATTTTCAATATATACTCTATAAACGATATAAATAAAAGATTAATAGATGTTTATAAAAATATAAATTATATTGATGGTCATGGTAAATCAGGTTGGGGAACAGACCAAATAGATTTTTATAATTATGTAATGAAATGGAATAAAGAGACAAATAATTTTATAATATTGAATGATAAAAATACAGGTTATAATAGATTAAATAGAAAAACTTTTAATTTAAATGAACAAATAAAAACTTTGATAAGAAAAGGTCATTATTCAGATTATCATTGTTATAGACCTTATAAAGATTATAAAGATATAAATGATAAGATTGTAGATTTATTGAATTAATAATTTAGTCCATCCATCTATAGAAAACATATCTCCATACCATTTTTTATTATTTTCATATTCAGGATAATATACATTTGAAAAAAAACCTAAATAACCAATAATTGCTGAAAATGAACCGTGTGATAATATAATATTTTTACAAGTACTACCAAATTGAAATGTATTTATTTCATTATAGTTTATTATTTTTGTTTTTGGATATTTATTAATAATTTCTTTAATAATAGTGTGATTAGTATTATCACTAGATATATATATCGTATCAATATTATTATTATTATTATTAAATAATATTGCTTTCATATAATAATTAATACCAGGATTATATTTTTCAACATCAGTTAATCTAATATGTATAAATAAATCATTATTATTGTTATATCTTTCTTTGTATGGATTTTTATTTATTATAGTTTGTTTGATTAAGTCGCTATGTAAATAATTATATAAAAAATTTGTAATTTTTTTTGATTGAAAATAATTATTATTTGAATTTAAATTAAATTTCAATTCATTATTTTCATATATATCAAAATAATTATCATCAGTTAATTCCTCAATAGTATTAAATTTATTTTTACCTATAAATAAATTAATTCCTAATTTTGTAATTAAATCATAATTACAATAATTAACATATAAATTATGTTTTTCAGCAATTATGCTAACTGCTAAATTTCTAATAATTTGATTTCCCAATCTACCATTTAATGATGTAGTTGTTGACATTATTTTATTAAAAATAATTATATTAATATGTTTTTGTGCTTTTATATTATAATTATAAATATATATTATAATATAAAAATTAATATACATATATATATATATATATTATAATATAAAAATTAATATAATTATGAATATATAAGCACGTGATTTTATATTATTTGTAAAAAGTATATTTCCTAATTATTTAATTAATAAAAATGTATTAGATGTATGTTATTCTGATATTAATAGAAATCATAAATTTTAATTTGAAAAATGTATTTATGAATGTAATAACATTATAGAAGGATAAAATGTAACAATTGGTTTAAAACAAATTACCATATCTAGTCTTTTAAATAAGCTCTTTTAGGTATGTCTGATACTTTACATTTAAAAAACTTTCAAATATGTTAGTTTTTTAGTGTAAAGGACAATAGCTACTATATATATAAAATATTTGTATATGTAATATAAAATCTACCTCTTTATTTGAGGACATGACTAATATACAATCAAAATACTTATATTTTGTTTGTATTAAAAAAGATACTAATAATATTAATACTTTAAAAAAAAATACAAATAAATTACATCGTATAGAATTAATAATTAAATATATTAATATAATATAAATTCAAAACATTATGATTTATCTTATAATAACAACATCTATAAATAATAAAAATGGTAATAAAAATTTATTACATAGAAAAGAAAGATATATTGATAGTATTAAAAATATTTTAACATTATTAAAAAATGATTTATCAATTAAATCTATAATTGTTGAAAATAATGGAACTAGACCTACATATTTAGACAATTTGCAATGTGATATTGTATATACAAATAATAATAAATTACAATTTTCACATAAAGGTGTCAATGAATTATTAGATATAAAAGAAGTTATAAATCAATATAAAATTAAAGATGATGATATAATTATAAAATTAACAGGTCGATATAAAATATTAGATTTAATGTTTATAAATATAGTTAAAAATAATATAGACATATATGATGCTTTCATAAAGTTTTTTAATGTATGTACTCTTAAATATATGACTAATGATTGTGTATTAGGATTATTTGCGATTAAATCTAAATATTTAAAAAAATTTAAATATAATTGTATAAAAAGTCCAGAATGTGAATTTGCTGATTTTGTAAGACAAAATATTACTAAAATAATGGAAATTAATAATTTAAATTTAGAATGTTGTTTTGCTGATAATTTAAGTATACTAAATGTATAAATAATTATTCTAATTATGATATATGTTATAGTCTAATTATGATATATACTATTTATTCTATTAATTCTTTATAATAATCTAAATTTAAATATTTATTAGTGTCATTATTTATAAAATTAAATGTATCATAATCCTCTAATTTATTAATATCTAAATCATCCCATGAGTTTAAAATTATCATTGGTAAATTAGTATTCTTTTTTATTATATTAATAAATACTGAATTTATTACAATAGGAACACATTTTAAATATAATGCTTCCCAAAATCGATGTGTATCTACCCCATTACCTTCTGGACAAATACAATATTTATATTCACTTAATCTTTGAAAATTGTCAGTTGAATTTATTTTATTTAAAAATGGTATTTTTTTTATAATTGAATTATAACAAATATTTCTTTTTGCTTTATTTGTATTTATGTCAAACCAAAAATAGATATTTTTAGTTTTATTTATTAATTTTGTATTATTAGTATCATTATTTAAAGTTTTATAAAATTTATAAAAATTAATACCATGTTCCCATTGTTGATTTGCTATACCTATTGGTAATAAATGTAATTTATGATTCTCAAAACACACATTTTGGGCATACCATTTTAATAATTTACTACAATTATATATTTGAATTATAGATATATCATTATTTACAATATTTTTATCAGAATTATGTGTTATTAAAATAAATTCATTTGTAAAATATTTTATTTTTTCTGCTAAAATAGTAAGTCTATGTCCATAACAAAATACTATTTTAGGATTATTATAATTTTGTGATATTTCTAAGATATTTTTATGTTTATGTGTTTGTTTATGGATATATGGATTATTTTTAAAATCATTATTTATACCTAAATAAATATGTGATAGTTCTTGTAGTGTTTCTCCTGATATTATATTCATTTCAATATCAATTTATATTATATATTAATTACTTATAATAATTATGTATTTTAATTACTTATAATAATTATGTATTTTAATTACTTATAATAATTATGTATTTTAATTACTTATAATAATTATGTATTTTAATTACTTATAATAATTATGTATATTAATTACTTATAATTATTATGTATTTTAATTACTTATAATAATTATGTATTTTAATTACTTATAATAATTATGTATTTTAATTACTTATAATAATTATGTATTTTAATTACTTATAATAATTATGTATATTAATTACTTATATTAATTACGTATATATGCTTTAATATTTAAATAATTTAAAAAATTAAATTATATTAAATAATTTTTTAAATTATTTAAATATTTACATACCAATTTCCATTTAAATTTTGAATTGTATTTTTATTATTGTTGCGGTATAACATTATCCATATATCACAATTACCAGACCCACTAATTATATATTTACACTTTGACATTATAATTGTTATGGCTAAGTATTTTTTTGAAAATTCAAAATTTGTCTCTTTCATTTTAATATCCACAGTATCATCACATTTTTTCATATGTCTTATTTCTTCTTTAAAATAAAAAGAATTATCTGGAAATTTATTTGTCATAAATTCTATAAATTCAGTTTCATCACTTTGTATTAATAAACAAATATTTGGATTTTTTATTACAATTTGATTAGCATATTTTAAATATTCATTATAACTACATTTTTTTGTTTCTCTATTTTTATCATTGCCTCTATAAAATAATACACATATATTTTCATATATTAAATTATATTTTTTTTCTATATTATTAATAATTTCATTAATATTAATTGATGGAGAAAAATATTTTTTTATTACGGGATTAATATGTGTGTAATCTAATTTGGAATAATTTATAAATTGTTGTGTATAATGATAATTTATAGAAAAAAATAGTTCTGTATTTTTAATATTATCATAATGTTGGAAATAATCATATGTTATATCTTTATTATCATTTTCATTTTTATACCATGCAAATTGTTGAGAACTATCCACACTATTTGGTATTTTTTTATTTTTATTTATAAAATCTATAATATTTGTTAATTTTACAGAACAACAAGAAAAAAATCCTGCGTTATGTGTAGTTTTAATGCTCATAACAATATAAAATATAATTTAAATTATAATAATTTATTAATATAAATAAATAAACACAATATTTATATTAATAAATTATTATAATTTAAATTATATTTTATAAATATTGTAAATTTATATTTTTTTACATATTATTCTTATACAAACAGGATTTTCATTTTTATATATAGCCATATCAATATCTTCTTTAATATAATATATTTTAAAATTTTTTTTTATAAGAAGATTTTCTAAATAATCTTTATTAGTATAATTTCTAAAATGTGTTTTACCATAATATTCAGTAATATTTTTACTAATATCACTTCTTGTTTCAATTGCCAAATATGTATTTAATTTTATACTATCTAAAAATATACCTTGTTGTTCATTAGTTATACTATGAAATGTAAAACGAGAATAAATTAAATCAAAATTACTTTTTTCTTTTGTAATAAAATCATCATTAATAAATTGAACATTTTCTATATTTAATGGTATATAACCATTATTATCAATACCTAATACTTTATATTTAGTAGATAATTTATAACTATCTCGACCATTTCCACATCCACAATCTAATACATTTATTATTTTATTATTAATATTATTAAAATAATCAATTACAAATTTACTAAAATCAGAGCATTCTTGTGTTAAATTAGAATTATTATAAAAAGTTTTCCAATAATTTTTATCTGTAATATGATTTGACATTATACGTATATATTTATTAAGTTATATATATTTAATAATTAAAAATATATAACTTAATAAATATATACGTATAATTTAAAAAATATATAAATAACTTAATAAATATATAAATATATTTTAATATGGCTGGTAAAAAATTTAATAAAACTATTTTAAATAATACTTTAAATTTTATTATTAATTTATTAAATAATAATAATATTCAAAATTGGTTTATAGGATATGGAACATTATTGGGTATTATAAGAAATAATAGTTGTATTGATGGTGATGATGATGTTGATATAATTATAAATAAAAATAATTATGATATAGTTAAAAAATTATTAATAGATAATAATTTACAATTAGAATATGGTTATGGAATTAATAAAGCAACTAATATTTTAAAAACAAAAGATACAGATAAATATTGTTCTATTGATTTTTATATGGCAGATGTTGATAATAATGGAAATTTTAATGATACATGGGAAAAAGTTATATGGAGTAAATGCTATGATGATACAAACAATTTATTAGAATTCAAATGGAATAATACTAAATTATATTTACCATTTAATTATGAAAATAAATTATTTAATAGATATGGTAAAGATTGGAAAATACCTATGAATACAAAAGGACCTAATCCACGTAAACCAATAATATAAAAAATAAATATAATTACTTAAATCATTATATTATATTTAATATTATAATTAATTACATAAATGTATTATTTATAGTATCATATATTTGCGTCCATTCAGGATACACATCTTTAATATTATCTCTTGTAAATCCAATTACAAAATTTACCCAAGGATATGGCATAAAAATTAATTTATTATTAAAATTTTTCTCATTATTATTATTATTAATATTATTTTCATTATTTTCTAATTTTTGAAAATATGCTCCTAACCAACTTAAAGTTGAATTAGTACAAATACCTCCTTTACAAGATTTCATTATATATAATGTATCTAGAGCATCATTATTTTTATCTTGAATTATATAATTTATTTTATTTTTATTTTTATTTTGTGGAAATTTATTAATATAATCTGTAAAATGATTACTATATTCATTTGTGCAAATAATAAACTTTGCTAAAGAATTTTGCTCTATTATTTTATTAATACAATAATTATAATAATTTACTAATTGAATTGTATATAAAAAATGATTTATATAATCACCTAATCTAATATGAATGAAATAAGTATTTTCAAAATTATGTGTTATTTCTTTATAATAATTTGTTTTAGGTGTAAGTTCAATACAACATTTTAAAGGTATTTCAAAATATTTTTCTGAAATAAAATAACCATCTAATACTATATTCATTGTTTCTAGAATAGTATTATTATTATTATTATTATTACTATTAATATTGCTTAATTCATTATATATATTTGTATAATTAAATACTTCAGCATTTTTTTCTTTATAATGATAATATGATGAAATATTTAAATAGTCTATAATATTTAATTCTGGAAACACTTTTTTTAATATAGATACTGTTAATTCTTTATTATTATTTTGATGTGTATTTGGTGTTATTAGATTTTTACCAATAATTAATTTATTATTTGTTTTATAACATAAACCTAAAGCACAAGCAATTTGAAAAATTTGATTACCCAAACCACCTTTTATATATATAGTAATCATTATATTATTTAATTTATTTAAAACTATAAAAAGTAAATTAGTATTATTTCATAATATAATTTTAAATTAAAAAATAATAAAAACAATTATAAGTTAAACAAAAAATATATAAATTAAATTTATTTGTAAACTATCTACAAGTTAATATTAAACTTATTTACAAACTATTAATAAAAGCATCAATATCTTTATTTAATGTTTTATCATCTTTTTTGTTTGTAATATCCAATCTATCTTTAAGATCATTCATAGTTTTTTTTATAGAATTCTTCTTATCTTTCAATGTCATATCTTTAATACCAAAAGCACTATAATACATCATTACAACTATTAATAAAGTAATAACTCCAACTACAATCCAAGAGTTTCTATTATTTGTATTATATTTATTACGGGTCATCGCAATATTAAGAAATACAGGTATTAAACAACCAATTGCTATAAAGAATGCTTCCATAAATGGTGAATATTTGCTTAAACTGGTAAGTAGCCAATTATTATCTACTGAATCATCACCAGTATAGACACTATCATAACTTGTCATATAAATAAATAGATTAATAATACCTGCTCCCAAAATGGCTCCTATAAAATCAGAAAATGTATTACCTAACATTGCTTTAGAACCATCTATAATATCATATTTTTCTTTTATATTTTGTATAAAAGCGTATGTGCCAGTAGTTTTACTATTTATTTCTTTTATTTCTTTAGGTATAATTAATGGTAATGCTCCATCATCCATAAATTCTTTTATATCTTTAACTAAATCTTTCATTGAATTATTATTTTTTTTTGAAGCATCAGCGATTTCATCTTTAAATCTTAATACGTGATTAATAACACTTCTCCATTTACTATTTGCCCACACATTCATATATTTTAAATTATCTTGTATAACTTCACTATGTTCTGTAAATCTACTATCAACAGAGAATGGACTTAAAAATAATTGAAGGAATGAATCATCTAAAGCATCTGTGCCAAGTTTCATTCCAAAATTATCTAAGAAACCAAAAACAATAGCACTAACACCTAATGCCATAAATACTCCAACCACAGAGAATTTTTTACCTTTAATATAATCAATTAATTTCATATCTTTTAATACTGTTAAATTTAAAACAGTTAATATACCTGCTACTAAAAACATAAAGATAATACCTGAAAACTGGTCTCTAGGAGCATCTAACAAAGGATGATTGCCATTCACAATAATTTTAGAAATAATACAACAGGCTACAAAAAAAGCACCCATCGCAAACAGAGGTATTAAAAACCTTGCCCATTGTTTTAATGTTGAATCTGTATTTTCATCATTAGTATTCTCTTCTTTATTTTCATCATTAGTATTCTCTTCTTTATTTTCATCATTAGTATTCTCTTCTTTATCTTCTTTTTTAGTAGTATTACCATAAATATAGTTAATACTTCCAATACTACAAGTAAAAATAAGTAATAATATAAATATAATAATATAATTTGTGTATCTAGAAGAATTTAATTCATTTAATGTTATCATTTTAATAATTTATATTATAATTAAACTAATATAGTTAAATTAATTTAATTATTAGTTTGTAATTTAGTTAATTTTATTAATATAATCAAATATTTAAATAAATACTGGTTGCGAAAAAATAATTATATTAATTTATAAATAAATATAAATAAATATATAAATAATAATATTAATTTATAAATAAATAATTATATTAATTTATAAAAAATATATAAATAATATATAAATAAAATATAGTATTATTAATAAATAACTAATTTAAATTATCTATATAAAAAATGGCTGGTGGTTTATTACAAATAGTTGCTTCTGGAGCACAAGATGTTTATTTAACTGGAAATCCTCAAATTACATTTTTTAAAGTTGTGTATAGACGTCATACAAACTTTTCAATGGAATCAATACAACAATTTTTTAGAAACGAACAAAATTTAGATTTTGGTAAATCTGCATACAGTGTTATAGAACGTAAAGCTGATTTGATGTCTGGTGCTGTTTTAGAAATTACATTACCCGCATTAAATCAAACACAAGTTGGTAACACACGTGTTAATTGGGTTGATGGTATTGGTAATGCTCTTATAAAATCAGCAATTGTTAAAATTGGTGGATATACTGTTGATACTCAATCTGGTGAGTGGATGGATATACATAGTCAATATAATGTTACAAAAGATAAACGTAATACTTATGATGAAATGGTTGGTAATAGAGCAACAGATACAAATATTCTTTCTAATCAGGAATTAACTTTACATATTCCTCTTCATTTTTGGTTTTCTAATCCAGGTTTAGCATTACCAATTGAAGCATTACAATATCATGATGTTGAAATACATTTTAATTTTTCAGCTCTTGCTGATATGATTGTTTCTGATGTTGCTTCTGTTACCACACCTCTTGATACTAATGGTGCTACCGCAGCATTTAGAGCGTGTAAATTATATGTTGATTATGTATTTTTAGATACAGATGAAAAGCGTAGAACAATACAATCAAGCCATGAATATCTTATTGAACAAGTTCAAACATTAAATCCAGAAGATATTGCTGTTGGTGATCTTAGTCGTAAAATTGACTTATTCTTAAAACATCCTGTTAAAGCCTTATATTGGGTTATGTCAAATAATAAATATACTACTACAGGTAGCACAGGTAAGAATAATCAACCCTTATTATATGATGCTGATAATAGTGTAGAAAACAAAGATACTTTTACGACTATGAAACTTTTATTTAATGGTGGTGATAGATTTACTGAGCGACCTGCTAAATATTTTCGTCTTACTCAACCTTATCAATATTTTAAATGTTGTCCTGATAAATATATTTACAGTTATTCATTTGCTCTTAGACCTTATGATCTTCAACCCAGTGGAACTTGTAATTTTTCACGTATTGATAATGTAAAAATGAATATTACATTCAATTCTACAAATCAAACAGCTACTGCTTCTAAATTAAAAGTGTATGCTGTTAATTACAATGTTTTACGTGTAATGAATGGTATGTCAAGTGTTGTATTTTCTTAATACTGCTATTATATTTTCATTCATTAATTTAAATTTTTATTTTTTATATCTATATTTATAAAATAATATTTATAATTATTATTTTTTATATATTTTATTATTTTTTATATATTTTATTATTTTTTATATATTTTATTATTTTTTATATTTATAAGTTTATATATTTTATTTTTTTTATTAAATATAATATATTAAAATTTAAATAAATTATTATAAATAATTCAATATGCCTAGATTACAAGATTTAAAAGTAAAATATTTAGATATTGAACCAACAAATAGTAGTGATTCTGGTTTTAATATTACAGGAGATGCTGTAATTGGTTCAAATTTGGCTGTGTCTGGTAACACTACAATTACTGGCGATTTAACAGTTAAAGGAACTACTACTACAATAGAATCAGTTACTACAGTTTATAATGATCCTATTTTACAAGTTGGTGGAACTACTGACCCTACTGATGCCGATAATCAAGATAGAGGTATTAGTTTTCTTTACTATAAAGACCTTATTGGGGTTAAAAAAGGTTTTATGGGTTATGATCATAGTGCTGATGGATTTATATTTAAAACTGATGCAACAATTAGTGGTGAAGAAGTTTCTGGTACAAATGCTAATATTACTTGCGGTGTTCTTACAGCAAGTAGTATTGTTGGTAATATTACTGGAGAAGTAACTGGTGTTGCTTCTAAAGTATTAATTTCTGACTCCAATACTAATACTGCATTCCCAGTTGTATTTCATACTGGTAATGACTTATTGGATGATACAGGGTCATTTACATATAATCCATTAACAGGATCACTTGCAGTGACAGGAACAATTACTGGTAATACATCTTTAACTTTAGATACTACTACAATTACATCCGATGAAATAGGTGTTTTAGGTGGCGTAACTCCAGGAACCGCCACAGCAAGTAAAGCCCTTGTTTTAGATAGTAG
>Ga0213861_10000684_pt1 | contig 29927 bp, 26 predicted proteins | sample PICome_4_FD_160110 | JGI IMG/M metagenome (GOLD analysis project Ga0213861, IMG submission 160110) | Coastal seawater microbial communities near Pivers Island, North Carolina, United States - PICO131 | ecosystem: Environmental > Aquatic > Marine > Coastal | place: USA: North Carolina... | reverse complement strand
AACCATGATCCAGTTGGATATTTTCCGTGCTCATCACAGAATATGCCTGATATCACAAAGATTTCCTCTCCTCCATAATGACGATGGGGTTGAAAAACTTCGCCGGCGGGCCATTTAACCAATGCCGTATGCTCGTGCAGGTGTTCATGTAAGGGCATAACAGCTAGCCCTCCGATGCCTTGTCGCCACTTTGAAGTGCGAGTATTGACACTGATATGCTGTAGATCTCCATCTTGAAACTGGCAAAGCTTCACAAAGATGACACATCCATCAACACTAAACGGGCTATGACCGCTGCCAGGAGGGTTACGTATATAGGACCCTGCTGGATAATCGCCCGTTTCATCAGAGAAAACACCATCAAGCACCAGAATCTCTTCTCCAAAGGGATGCTCATGGCGAGTAAAGGATGCGCCTTTATCGTATCGCACCACACTCGTTGCATGACCCGATTCTTTATCTTCTCTAGCTAAAGGCTTCCTCGCCACACCCGCGGACGGGCTAGTTTGCCATTCAATCAAATTGGTATCGAAATATACACGTTTGCTGAAATCCATATTTAGCATATCAATCTCCTTGAATTCGATGAGGAAGTACCAATCATTTTTTACTCACTTTCGTTACACCAATAAGTTTTGATGTGTCTAGAAGCCTAAATTCTAGGCAATAAAACCCACAATCGGAGACGATTAATAACAACAAGCAATAGCACTATCAAAAAACCTGCAAACCACATCACAAGTTAATGTTCTAGCAAACTTGAGGAAGGTTTATGTAGAACGGTGTCTACGTGGGTTGGCAGAAAATTGCCGAGAGGAAACTTTAAGTTGCGCAGAATAATCCGCGCAACTTAACCAGTTTTCTATTTAAACTGGTACTACGTTGTTGGCACAAGGACCTTTCTGACCTTCACCTACTTCAAACTCTACTGACTGACCGTCATTGAGAGTTGCAAAACCGCCACCATTTTTAATTTCTGAATGATGAACGAAAAGATCTTTTCCACCGTCTTCAGGAGTAATAAAACCATAGCCCTTATCAGCGTTAAACCACTTTACTGTACCTTTACTCATTACTTACTTACCAAATTTTATGAAGCACCCGTAGTGCCTCGATGTATTTACTCGTTGCTATCATGATGTTATTTACTACACACCAACAACTATCTAACTCCATTGAAATTATCAACAATGGAAAAGGTTTTGTATCATATTTTCATAAGAAGTGCTAAAGATTAATTAACTTTCTGCTTAATTTTTAATCAAAAATGGCCTAATTACATCTATAATTGATTATTCTAAACCTTTTGGCTCCATCTCGTTTATGTCAATACAAGAGTAATTCCGATAGCTAAGATCTTCTTTTTGTCGTGTTAATCAACCCACATTTAACATAATGACACGTATAACAAGGTTGTTTACAGCCTAACTGCTATCAGGAAAAATCGAAACCAACATAATTATTCTTTGCAATACTACTGCACCGACTCTCATAAGACGGAACCCCGGGATACGGCATAAATTTCTTTGGCTTACCCGGAACATTTACCCCGAGATACCAAGAATTACAGGTTCGATACAAGGTGTTATCTACGATTGAAGCTACTTCATCTGCCCATTCATCTTCTGCTTGCGTTCTTGGCTCTATTACCTGAAATTTTCGATCACTCATGAATTTAAGACAGTCACTGATCCAATTAACATGGTATTCGATGCTCATGAGAACATTACTCAAAACTGAAGGACTACCGGGGCCGGTAATCGTAAAAAGATTTGGAAAACCAGAAATCATTAAACCAAGATAACCTGTTGGCCCCTCGTTCCATCGGTTCTTTAACTCTTCACCCTGTTTTCCGACAATACGGATACGATTTAACGTTCCTGTCATCGCATCAAACCCAGTCGCCAGAACAATACTATCGGCAGGATATTCCTGTCCGGCAACAATAAGCCCCCGCTCTGATATTTCATCAACCCCAGCACTAGTATCGACAAGAGCAACGTTTTCTCGATTAAAAATACTGTAATAACTACTGCTTACACAAAGCCGCTTGCAACCGAACGTGCTGGTTGGACTTAATAGTTTTGCCGTTGCAGGGTCTTGTACTATGGTTCGAATTTTCTCTCTCACAAAGTCAGCAACCGTTTTATTAGCTGCCGCATCGAGGATCAGATCCGAAAATGCGCCTATAAATGTAAGTCCTCCCTTATCCCAGCGCTCTTGGTAACGCCTATTACGTTCAGTTTGTGATACCTCCAATGCACTCAACGCCACTATTTCCTGAGCAACACCATTTCGACATAGCTTCGCTTGCGCTCGAATAGCAGGATAGTCCGCCTTAACTCTTGCAAGTTGTTCGGCTTCAAAGGCATGATTCGCATCAGGAACTACATAATTCGGTGTTCTTTGAAAAACAGTGAGATGTTCTGCAACAGCGGCTAGCGCCACCGCTGTTTGTATACCCGACGATCCAGTGCCTAGCACTGCAACTCGTTGATTTCTAAAATCTACCGATGTATCCGGCCAGTCGGCGGTGTGGTAAACCGACCCGGCAAACTGCTCTAAACCCGGAACAACCGGCTCATTCGGTGTCGATAGACAACCGGTTGCCATGATACAAAAGCGACAGGTTAAAAACTCCCGTATCTCACCAGATCGAATACCAATATTCCAATGATAAGCCGACTCATCAAAAACAGTTGTCTCTACAGTAGACCCAAATTGCATATCAGAACGTAAACTAAGTTTCTCCACGACATGGTTCGCATAAGAGAGGATCTCACTTTGGGTTGCGTACCGCTCGCTCCAATTCCATTCCTGCTGTAGTTCATCCGAAAATGAATAGGAATACTGGATACTTTCAATATCGCATCGAGCTCCTGGATATCGATTCCAATACCATGTTCCCCCAACATCGTCAGCTTTTTCGATTACTCGAACCGTCAACCCCAGCTTACGCAATCGATATAACATATACATACCGGCAAAACCGGCACCCACTATTACTGCATCAAAATCAGTTTTCACAAATTGAGGTAACTACCAGATTTAGTTAAGAGTTCATCACAGAAATACCGCAGGCACTTCTAAGTAAATATCAAATCCAAGCAGGCTGATTATTACCCCCTTCCGTTTGAGTATAAGGCGCCCATACGAGAGAGACTAAATCAATTTTTATATCCGTCGATTTTGCTCGAACAATCAGAGTTTCAAGCTCATCATCACTTGCATCATAGGTCTCATCCAGTTCAAAAAGTTCCATTTCAAAGGCCTCACTTAATTCGAGTAATTCGGTTTTAACCGAAGCCAGAAGTTCCTCCGCGTGATCTACATCACCGGATTCTTTTCGCGTGCGCTGGGCTCTTTTGATGGCAGAACCCATACGCGATGCCGAGGTCGATGAAATAGCCTTTCGCCCTAGAAAAGCACCTAATATTGCTGTACCAAATGATATTACAGTATCGAACTTACTTTGCTTAGCCTGCGCAGCTTGAGTTTCAACCTTCTGTTCTGCACGCTGAAGCCGACGCTCCAGCACAGTTACCTTGGCTTCGTACTTCTTCCGAAGCTTGCCCGAAGCAATATCCCGTTTTTCATGAGCAACGAGCTGTAAACGCGAGCGAAAATCACCCTCAGATTCATCGATATTCGATACCATCTTATAAGTACTACTTTTAAATAAATTCAAAGTTTGTTCGGTACGTAACCATGTTTTAAAACGACTCTCGAATTTTTTATAGTTCGCCAACTTAGTCGCGGCTTTAGGCAAATCGCCATATACAGAGTCGTCCATGCCTTGCTTCTCAAGGTCACTCGCTACAATCTCCTGTAATTCGGATACGCTCCAATCAACCGCAACAGCGCCTTCATTAACATCAGTTAAAAAACAAAACTCTTTACCTGTGTTTACCTTGTACCGAACGCTCTGATAATTAACACGTGCTAAACCAATTAATTGCGGGTGGTAATGTACAGGTGTATCGCCACTTAAACACGGCAAATAGAACTGCTTTATTTTGGGTGGTAAAACCGGACGTACTGAATTGGTTCTCTCAACAAGCTTTCGTGACTGACTGTTATCAGTTGCCTGTAGCGCCATCGCAGCTTTACGAGTCGCCATTAGCCTTTTTATTTGGTCGCGGGTTAAGGGCCCGGATAAATAAGACAACACCCAACGAGTAGAAAAAACTCGCGATGCGTCTTCATGCACATTGTGTAAAAGAAATTTTCGCTTACCTAAACCTGCTAATGTTCGTTCCATCTTGCCTTTATCAAAGGCCTTTCCACCGGATGCCCCTTCAAGACCCTCCATCACTCGCGCTTTATCTCGCTCGGTTTGCAGTCTCCCTATAAACCATGTGCCGGTATTCGAAAGTCCTTTATAATCCAAATCTACTGGGTTTTGCGTGGCTAATACTAAGCCCAGCCCATAAGCACGCGCCTGTTTCAACAAGGTAAGAAATAGAACTTTACTCGCTGGGTTTGCCGTCGGTGGCATGTAACCAAAAATTTCATCCATGTACAAGATCGCTCGCAAGCTTCCGGTACCGGGCTGACGGCGCATCCAACCAATAATCTCGTTTAACAGCATTGTCACTATAAACATGCGCTCTGTGTCAGATAAGTGCGCAATCGACACCACCGATAATCTTGGCTTTCCGCTGTCACTATAAAATAAACGTTGCGCATCTAATGATTGGCCCTGCATCCAGACTTCAAAACCGGGGGCCGCTAACAAATTATTTAGCCTCATGGCGAGAGCCATTCTATCTTTTGCCGGAAAAAATGAATCTAGATCGACCACACCTATGCGTTCCATCGGCGGATTTTGAATATTTCCAATAAGCGCAGGAATATCCAGATCAAGCCCTTCATCCCAACGATTCTTCAATAAGTTGGCAATTAAGATGTGTTCACGACTGGTTAACGGATCCGCATTAAGATCCAATAGAGTAAGTATGCTAGTTGCCGTTGATTGAATCCGTTCACGATATAAATCCGAATCTTCACGTAATTCTACTGGGGGTGCAGAGAACGTCTTTAACACAGAAATAGGTTGGCCAGCAGTGCTCCCTGGAGTATAAATCGCCATATCAGCACTATCAGCTAGCTTTTTAATACGCTGCTTATCCTGACCCCATTTCGCTAATCCCGTTTCCCATAATCGAGCTTGATCACCGGCGTACTGAGCTACTGTTTTTCCTTCATTTGCGGCCTCTGTCGGATTTACCCAGGGTTCAAAGTCAGCACCATCCAAGTTTGGAAAATTTAACATCACATTCCCAAGGTCCCCCTTAGGGTCAATTGCAATGACAGGGATCTTGTCAATTACCGCCTCTTCAAGCAATCCAATACCCAAACCGGTCTTTCCACTCCCGGTCATGCCAATAATTACCGCATGAGTTGTCAAGTCCTTAGATTTATAGAGCACCAAGTCTTCGTCTTGTTTATCAATATCAAGGTCGTATTCTTTACCTAGATAAAAGGCGCCTAACTTTTCATAATCACTCATATTTTATATTCTCTAACGGAACCTAGTTTTCATATAGCTCAGATTGAACGATCTTTGTAAATGCAATTACATCAAACAGGCGATGTTATCGCACCATAGAGTTCAGGTCGACGATCACGAAATACTCCCCAAGACCGACGTTCTTTGCCAATTGTTTCAAGCTCAAATGACGCCATTAATAGCTCGTCACTCGTGCGATCGGCTTCTGCAACTAATTGCCCATAATGATCACTAATAAACGAACGGCCGTAAAAGCTGACCTCTGTACCATCAGGCGCTCTCTCTGTCCCTACTCGATTCGCTGCGGCAAGGGGCATTATATTGGATGCAGCATGGCCACGCATAGCGGTTTGCCAATGATCGCTGGAATCAAAACCCGGGTTTTTAGGCTCAGATCCAATGGCAGTTGGGTAAAGCAATAACTCGGCCCCCATCAACGCCATTGAACGTGCCACTTCGGGAAACCACTGGTCCCAGCAAATACCAACACCAATTACCCCGACTTGAGTTTTCCATACTTTAAAACCGGTATTACCCGGTGTGAAATAAAATTTTTCCTGATAACCAGGTCCATCCGGTATGTGGGATTTTCGATAAACGCCCAGTAAAGCTCCGTTGGCATCTATCATAGCCATACTGTTAAAGTGTTGATTTCCATCACGCTCGAAAAAACTCACCGGAATGACAATTCCCAACGACTTTGCCAATTCTTGCATTTTTTGAACAGCGGGGTTTTCATCGACTGGCGCAGCCAAATCGAGAAATTCGACATGCTGCTCCTTACAGAAATACGGTCGCTCAAATAATTCCTGTAACAGGACTATGTCGGCATTCGCCTTTGCCGCTGCGCGCACCTGCTTTTCGGCCTTTGCTATATTCGATTCGAAACTCTCATCACAGGTGAATTGAGAAACAGCAACTTTTAATGTCCGCATAATTACGCTACCTTTAACTTCTATCTAGTAATAGTGAACACTAACGTTTTTGTTGAGATAATAGACAAATAAAATCAAGCATGATGCTTGCCCCTGCCAGAGAAGTTATATCGCCTACATCATAAGCCGGTGCCACCTCGACTAAATCCATAGATATGAAGTTTATCGGCACAAGACCACGAATTATTGTTTGCGCTTGCCAGGTCGAGAGCCCCCCACAAACAGGGGTGCCCGTACCTGGTGCATATGATGGATCCAAACAGTCAATATCGAATGTCAAGTAAGCCGGATTGTCTCCAACAATTTCCAGAGTATTTTCGATTACTTTTTGCACACCATTTTTGTGTACATAATCAGCGTCCATAATATTAAAGCCATGTGTTTTATCATTGCAGGTTCGTAAGCCAATCTGTACAGATTTTTGTGGGTTAACCAAACCTTGCCTTGCCGCATGATAAAACATTGTACCATGATCGATTCGCTCCTCAGGCTCCTCCCATGTATCGGAATGGGCATCAAAATGCACCAGCGATACCGGTCCGTGCCGTTCGTGTATGGCTTTCAAAATTGGATAAGTTACAAAGTGATCACCGCCCATGGTGAGCATTTTTGCGCCACCAGATAATAGCAGGCGAGCATGTTCCTCAATCTGCTGCGGTATTTTATCCGGTTTACCCTGATCCAAAACACAATCCCCAAAGTCTGATGCTAGAATATTTTCAAACGGATCAAAGCCCCAAGGCCACGGTCCGCCGGTCCAAGCTAAATTGGTCGATGCTTCTCGAATACTTCTTGGTCCAAAGCGGGTTCCCGGTCGATTACTGACCGCGAGATCAAACGGCACACCGCTCACAATTAACTCAGGTGAGTGCACATCCTTTGAATACGCGCGGCGTAAAAAACTCAGCGCTCCAGCGTATGTGATTTCATGACCAATGCCATGAAAAGGTTGGTTTTCGAATGCTATGTCTGTGTCGCCGTGCATAATCGTATCTGTAGTAATTTATGTAGTTTTCTAGTTTAACTTATCGGCACTGTATTTTCTTCCATGAATCGCACAGCGTAATCGATTAAATTTTCCAAAACATCCAGCCTTGGTTGCTACCGGCTTAGCATTCTTACCTGCCATAACAAAACATATTTATAACCACCAACACGGTATGCTCCAGTTCAATAATTCCAAAGATCAGTACTTAAATAACGTTCCCCCGTGTCGGCCAAAATAGCCAACAACGACTTACCCTTGAACTCGGGCATTTGTGCAACTTTTTGCATTCCAACTACTGCAGCTCCGCAAGAGATCCCCGCAAAAATCCCCTCACTTACTGCCAACCGACGAGTCGTACTATAAGCTTCGTCGGTGGTGATAGGAACGATCAGATCATACGCATTAGTGTTCAGTGTATCTGGAATAAATCCGGGAGCAGTGCCCATAATTTTATGTTTACAGGCAATACCCTTCGACAATATGGGTGAATCTGCAGGCTCCGTCGCAATTATTTTTAAATTTGGTCTAGCTGGCTTTAAATACTTTGCAAGACCAGAAATTGTGCCACCTGTGCCGGTAGTACAAATAACCGCACCAAGCTCGTCGCCAAAATCTTCCAATATTTCGTTGGCAGTCGATTGATGGGAATCAGGATTTGCCGGATTGAAGTGTTGTCCCACAAAAAACCAGTTTTTCTCTGCGGCTAAACGTTTGGCCTCTTCAATAGCACCAACGGTTCCTTTCTCGGCTGGTGTTAATACTAACTCCATGCCATAGCATTTTAAAATTGTCTTTCTTTCCTCACTCATATCTGCGGCCATAACAAACACGCCACGATAACCCTTAGCTGCTGCAACCATGGCAAGTCCAATTCCGGTGTTACCCGATGTGGGTTCAACAAAAGTATCCCCTGGTTTGAGCAAACCGCGTTTTTCTGCATCTTCAATCATATTCAGCGCCGGTCGATCCTTGACCGATCCTCCAGGGTTGAAACTCTCTAACTTGCACCAAAGTTCATCAGCGAGAAAAGAATCAAACCGATTCAAACGAATAACCGGGGTATTTCCGATAGTCTCAAGTATGTTTTGATATTTCACGATTGTGTCCTTTGCTGCTGTTTGCTTTTAGATCAAATAATGCTTGCTACGTACGATAAAGATTCAATACGACTTATTCAACGTAAATATGCAAATTGATTCGTTTACATTAGCTTGTAATCAACTACTTTTCCGGTAGACTCTGCTTAAGAAAGGCTTTGAAAGGGACGAGTAGTTAAAATTATCCAAGTTTGAGCGATTGGGAGATGGTGTGAGTCCCAAATTGGAATTTAATGAAGATCACCCTGGAGCTGCTGACCGAAAGTTAAACCTGTTTTGGCGATTAGATTCAGACGAATGATCTACGATAAAGATCAGAGTGATAACGCGCTTTTATGCATGCGTCACTCACCAAGACGAATGCTGTGAAGCAGTCGTGAATCCGGGTGGTACCGCGAAGAATCTCGCCCCGGAAGTATTATGACATGGGAATCAACAGCTTATGTCATAACACTTCCGGGGTTTTTTTATTTGGAGTTTAATTTATGTCAATGCGTTCCGTAACAGGTCGATATAACGGCCCTGAGCTAGAACAACAGATTCTCGAGTTCTGGCGCGATCAAAATGTTTTCAAACAAACTTTGGAGATGAGTGAAGGACGACCTTTATTTACCTTCAATGAAGGGCCACCGACGGCTAATGGAAAGCCCGGAATACATCACGTTCTTGCGCGAAGTTTTAAAGATGTATTTCCACGATACAAAACCATGCAGGGCTATCATGTTCCGAGAAAAGCCGGTTGGGATACCCATGGTCTTCCGGTAGAGCATGAGATAGAAAAAGAACTGGGGATTTTTGATAAGAAAGAAATTGAAGCGAAGGTGGGTGTCGCCGAATTCACCAAAAAGTGCTGCGAATCGGTTATGCGTTATATCGGCGATTGGGAAAAAATGACCGAGCGAATGGGCTTTTGGGTCAACCTCGAAGACGCCTATTACACGCTAAATAACGAATACATCGAGTCCGTGTGGAATTTACTTCAAACCATTTGGGACAAGGGACTGATCTACAAAGGTTACAAAGTTGTTCCTTACGATCCACGCATTGGCGCAACACTATCTTCTCATGAAGTTGCCCAGGGATATAAGGAAGTCGAAGATCCATCTATAACCGTTCGATTCAGGTTAAAAGATAGTAACAACACCTCTTTTCTAGTCTGGACAACGACACCATGGACACTGCCGTCAAATCTTGCTCTGGCGGTTGGCGAAAATATCGACTACGTATTTGTCGAGTGTGAAGGTGAAACATTTATATTAGCCGCTGCGCTTCGGGAAGCAGTACTTGGCGACAAGGAACATACTGTTGTAAAAACCGTGAAAGGAAACGAACTGGTCGGTATGCACTATCACAGGATGTTCGATTTTCTAGAAGCCGAGGGGGATATTTGCCGCGTACTGCCTGCTGATTTTGTGAGCACCGAAGATGGTACTGGCATTGTTCATGTCGCACCCGCTTATGGTGTTGATGATTTGGCACTGGGCCAGGCAAACGGTTTACCAGTTATACATGGTGTCGGACTTGATGGATGTTTCAAACCGGAAGTAACCCCGGTGGCTGGGAAATTTTTTAAAGATGCAGATCCGATAATCATCGATCTCCTGAACGAACGAGGGGATATGTATAAAGCAGAGACAATGCTGCATAACTACCCATTTGGCTGGAGAACTGGCGACCCACTTATCTACTACGCAAAAAACGCCTGGTACATTCGGACCACTGATGTAGCTGAGAGGATGGTTGAATTAAACCAGACCATCAACTGGGTGCCCGAAACTATCAAAGATGGTCGTTTTGGTAACTGGCTTGAAAATAATATTGACTGGGCATTATCCAGAGAGCGTTTTTGGGGAACACCATTACCGGTTTGGACAGACGGCGATAACAACTACAAGTGCATCGGTTCCATAGCCGAACTGGAAGCATTAACCGGACGAAGCTTAAGCGAACTTGATTTGCATCGACCGGCTGTTGATGAGATTTCTTTCAAACATGAAGGTAAAACCTGGAATCGTGTTAGTGAAGTTATCGACTGCTGGTTCGACTCAGGTGCAATGTCTTACGCACAGTGGCACTACCCCTTTGAAAATAAAGAAATTTTTGACCAGCATTTTCCCGCAGACTATATCTGCGAGGCCATCGATCAAACCCGGGGATGGTTCTATACGTTACATGCCATTGGTACTCTTGTATCTGATTCTGTGGCATATAAAAACTGCATTTGTTTGTCCCATATTGTTGACGAATACGGAAAAAAAATGTCCAAGTCGAAGGGCAACATTGTAAACCCCTATGATGTTTTCGATACCATTGGAGCCGATCCTCTTCGTTGGTACTTTTTAGCCCGTCTTGCACCGGAAGTGCAGAAACGCATATCGGTAAATATTGTTTCTGATGTCGCTAGTTCTTTCGTCAATACGTTTTGGAATACCTACGCATTCTTTGTAATGTACGCCAAGTTGGATAACATTGACCTTGCCAAACAAGTACCGGTGGAACGCCGTGCTGAAATCGATCAATGGTGCATTGCCTTAATGAATCGAACCATTGATACGGTAACCACCGCTATGGATCGATTTGACGCACAGTCTGCGGGCATGGCAATTGAATCGTTTATCGATCAGTTATCAAACTGGTACATTCGACGCAATAGACGACGATTCTGGAAAGCAGAATCGGGTGATGATAAACAAGCAGCATATCTAACACTGTTTGAGTGTCTGGATACTATGCACAGGCTTATGGCACCCTTTATGCCATTCCTATCAGAGTCTGTTTACCAAAATCTGATTCGAAGTCGATCTGACGATGCCGCGGCATCTGTTCATATGAGTGACTGGCCGGTGGTTAATGTCAATCATTTGGATGACGACCTGATACATGCCTTTGATGTAGTTCAACGAGTTGTAGGCCTGGGTCGATCGGCCCGTGAGGGCAGCAAGGTCAGAGTTCGACAGCCTCTTGCCCGCTTATTAATCCGTGTACCGAATAGTGCTGCCCAAGCTGCTGTAAAAGATCATGCGGAGCAAATAAAAGAAGAGCTTAATATAAAGGAGATTGAATTCCTTGCACCGGATGCAGAGCTTCTGAGTTACCGAATAAAACCCAAACTACCCGAGCTCGGTAAACGTTTCGGAAAACTTGTGCCCGCTATACGTGATGCGCTTGCTAATTGTGATTCTTCAGCGCTAGTTAAGAGCCACGCAAATGGACAAGCATTTAGCCTTGACGTTTCAGGTCAATCGATCGATTTTTCTGCAGAGGATGTGCTGGTAGAAACCGAATCTGCCCAAGGTTATGCCTGCGCCGAGGGAGCTGGCTTCCTAGCCGGTCTCGACACTCAGTTGAATGAAGAACTTCTGATTGAAGGTGTAGCGAGGGAGTTAGTCCGAACAGTTCAAGATGCTCGCAAGCAATCAGGTCTGGAAATATCCGACCGAATCAAACTACGTGTGCACGGAACCAGTCGCGTTACGAAATCTCTAGCCGCTTATCGCGACTATTTGATGAGTGAAACATTAGCCATTGAATGGGGTGACGATAATTTTGAAGGGGAACATAGCGTTGAAAAGTCATTAGATGAGGATAACTGGACTATTCAGATGTCCAAACTCTAATTCGATATTTGTAATAATTCGGGTACGGGAAACAAACTCCGTACCCTGTTACATGTTATCCGGCCAACGCCAAGGTGGCTCATCCAGAATTCGCTGACCCACAATTTGGGTGCGACCAAGATTTTTTACTAGTTCAATTCCCTGAGTTCCTGGATAACCATTCAACGCTGAAACCAGTCTATTTGTATGTGTAATCACCCAAATCTGCGTGGATCTACTTACCCGATGAATTAACCGAGAAAGCGCGGGCAAAAGATCCGGATGTAAACTTGTTTCTGGTTCATTTAAAACCATTAAAGAGGGTGGCCTAGGTGTTAACAATGCAGCAACTAGCAACAAAAACCGCAAGGTTCCGTCGGAAAATTCTGTAGCCTTCAGGGGACGTAGCAGACCTTCCCCTCGGAGCTCAACAGTAAACCGTCCATCGTCCTGTCGTTGCATATTGACGTACGATCCAGGAAATGCATCGGCTATCGTTTCATCGAGCGCCTGATGATCTCCTATCTCGCGAATCGTCTGCAGTGCTGCCGCAAGATCTCGACCATCATGATGAAGCACTGGAGTCCGCGTACCAAGTTGGGCCATTCTAGAGGGGGCATCGTGATCAGTACGAAAGTAATCATAAAATCGCCAGCCATTAATTCGATCACGTAACTCCATCACTTCGGGCATATTGCGGGCATCACGAATAGAGGCGAAAATACTATCAAAACTAGTCAGATTCGTCGCAACAACTTCCCAACGTCGACCAACGCGAGACTTTACTATTCCACCAACTCTGTCAACCAATGCACTCGCAGGTCGATAGCATGCCCCTGACCAAATTACTTCTCTGTTGATCTGCGGATCGAATGTAAATGCAGAACTGGAAGGCTTGGGAAGACCAAAAATAACAGCATAACCAAATGTTTCGGATGAAAAACCAAGTCGCAGGCGAACGCGGTACTGGCGTGGCCCGCCTTGAACCTGAACATCCCCCCGCTCCATCGCCCGTGAAATCGTTTCCGGCCCAGCCCAAAAGCACGAGCCTAATCCCCCTTCATGGGCTAACGCATTAATCACACCGCCTTCAGCCGTCTCAGCCAACAAACGTAATGCTCTATAAAGATTAGATTTTCCAACACCGTTAGCACCCGTTATAACATTCAGAGACTCTAATCTAGTGGTTAAATCGAGTATTGAACGATAATTCTGAATGGCAAGGCTATTTAACATCGCGTATACATATTTAAAGCTTCACTTGATGATACTTGCATATCGAATGTACACCCTAATTAGACCCTCAAATATCCTACTAACAAGATGTCGCTTCATCATTTCTGAGTAATTACCCAGAGAAATAATTAAAACGCTAATTAAAAAATATAAAGCAGATCTAGAATAGTTATTTCCTTAACTCTTATCGTCGATCAAGGAGTCAGGATAAAAGGTTTTGTAATACCATTTGAAACGATTCTTAAGTGACTGTGTTATTCCGGGCAGTATCTGATGTTCTCGGGGTAGTACGACCTTTGAGTGTGTATTGTGTCGATACTTAAAACGATAGTAGCTGTCGCTTTCATGGGATGTGACAGACAGACAATCTGGATCAACTTTAAAATTTTCAACCCCCGATCGACGATAAATTTCTTCGAGGCCTTCCTGAAAATTATTCATCAAATATTCAAAAGGAACATACAGAATTTTATCCTGTATAGATTTTGAAGTTATCTGTTTAACGTATTCTATAGCGCTTAACGGTTGACCAACTATACCGCTACGACCGAATAGTCGATCAGCACGAACGAAAGGATTATGCGCATCCAGATGATCCGGAAAGTCTATTAATCGAGTTTTATCATGTTGTGCTTCAATAGACCCAAATATTTGCCCAAGGTCACGTACACAGACCAACACCAGATAATTTGGATGCAGAACTTCCAAAGTTTCTACCATCTGCAGCCAGCCACGATTTTTATCGACTATTACTGATTCTTTTGAATTAGAAAACCAACCGTCAATAAATCCCTTATACGCATTCTTTAATTGCTCGTAACTCTGCTCAAAGTCAATATCAAGTTGAGAAAGGAAAAACTCACTATCACTTATGCGATGTCGTATGTCGTTGAGTAATCCTGGTAACGGAGAACTACGCCCACTGCTATTAATCTGAGGATGTTGTGCTAATAATTGGCACAACAATGTGGACCCAGACCGAGGCAACCCAGCAACACAAATAAGTTTTCTATTATTTTGCATCGTATGAAAAAGAAAACCTAAACGGCTAAAAACAAGAGGTTACAAGAAAACCGGAAAATCCACATAACTTAATCACATTTTATCCAATGCCTGCGCAAGATCTGAAATAAGGTCATCCGACGATTCGATACCAACCGATAAGCGCAGAAGACTCTCGCCAATACCAAGCTCACGCCGTAACTCTTCGGGAACCGATGCGTGGGTCATTTGCTCAGGATGATTAATAAGCGATTCCACCCCCCCAAGACTTTCTGCAAGAGTGAAAATATTTAGTGCCTGGGTAAATCTGGTTGCGGCCTCAAGATCGCCATCGATATCGCAGCTGACTACACCGGAAAATCCACACATTTGGGATTTTGCCAGCTCATGTTGGGGATGGGCTGGTAAACCCGGATAATACGTAGCTCTAATCTTTGGATGTCCCTCAAGAAATTCGGCTACTGCTTGGGCATTCTTAGCGTGTTGAGCCATCCGTACCGCAAGAGTTTTAATACTTCGATGCAATAAAAACGATTCTATAGGACCGCTCACAGCGCCCGCCGCAAACTGTACATATCGCACTTTCTCAGCCCAGTTTTCGTTGTTAGTCATAACAGCCCCACCAATCAGATCCGAATGCCCCCCGATATACTTCGTTGTGCTGTGGGTAACTATATCCGCACCAAGGGCAAGTGGCTGCTGAAAAATTGGCGTCGCAAAAGTGTTATCAACGACAACAATCGCATCATTTTCATGAGCCAAAGCTGATAACGCCGAAATATCCATTACTTTCATCGTCGGATTAGTCGGAGACTCGATCCAAATCATCTTGGTGTTAGATCGAATACGAGTTTTTACAAACACCACATCAGATAAATCTATAAATTCAAACTCAATACCAAATTTACCAATCAAAGTTCGAAATAACCGACCACTACCACCGTAGACATCATTACAAACCAAAACATGATCTCCTGTTTCCAGGTTTTGCACGATTGCTTGCTCGGCAGCCAAACCCGATGAGAAGGCAATGGCATGGTCAGCATGTTCAAGAGCTGCCAGGGCTGTCTCCAAGGCATCCCGAGATGGATTGGTGCCTCGCGAATAGTCCCAGCCCTTGTGTACTCCGGGAGCCTCCTGCGCAAAGGTCGAGGTTTGATAAATTGGAGTCATTACGGCTCCTGTTTGCGGATCCGGCGTAGTTCCGGCATGAACGGCAGTTGTATATAATTTAGAATCTATCATTAATTAAACTTTTAACAGGACAAATAAAAATAATCGCTCCCTGAGTTACTCACTCGGACAACGTAAATGTAGGGAATATTTTACCCTTCAACAGCCTTCTTTGTGTAAGTTTTAAGAAAATTAGGTCAAAAGAAAACTCTATTTAGGTGACTGCTCAACGCTTTTTTATGGCCTTACGTAAGTTTATCCTTGTTCTTGTGACTCCATAATGCGGACAAAACCGGCCCGTACAATAGTGACTCCTTCAACCAACAACAGTATATTCCCAGACTGCCTTTTTATAGCGTCCATAGTATTACCACATGCGCTCAAGTTAATCTCCGATAAAGCCAGATCTGGTATTCAACTTGATTGATCACTTTTAGGCGTTAGCATACTCAACTCCGGCCCATAGGCCACAATTTCAATCTCAACGTTATCGTGACCGAATGCCTTTTGCACGTTAACAGCGTTATTTAACGCAACACGCTGTGCTACCGAATCTGCGGAGGACACCTGTATCACTAGTTTGTGAGGTTTTTCAAATTAGGCAAGTGCCATCGACGAAAAGACTATCAACAAGACAGCACTAACATGCTTAACTACACTGATTATTGACCTTTTCATAAAACTAAATTCCAAGTTGAAGTAAAAATTAGAATCAGATATTCCCTATCCGACTAATATCCTATACGCTTGGCACACGTTTTACGATATCTTTAAACCTTAATATTTGCGATTTAGCATGGTAAGCACTTGCCGTACCAATATCACCTGCTAAACTCCGCGTTTTAAAAAACCACTCTAGCGAGGAGCACATGTCACGACCATTCATCTTTACGTCAGAATCTGTTTCTGAGGGGCACCCTGATAAAATGGCTGATCAGATCTCTGACGCCGTACTCGATGCACTACTAACGCAAGACCCGTCCTCTCGGGTTGCCTGCGAAACCATGATTAACACCGGCATGGTTGTGCTTTCCGGCGAAATAACAACTAAGGCGCAAATCGATGCTCCAGAAATCGTTCGTAAAACCGTGAACGAAATTGGGTATAACTCTTCGGAAATGGGCTTTGATTCATCGAGTTGCGCGGTAATTGTGTCGTTAGACAAACAGTCTCCGGATATCGCTCAAGGTGTGAACGAAGGCGAAGGCGTAGATCTCGATCAAGGCGCTGGAGACCAAGGTCTGATGTTTGGTTACGCATGCAATGAAACCGATGTTCTCATGCCCTTCCCAATCACCTATGCGCACCGCCTTGTTAAACGACAGTCGGAAGCTCGAAAGGCTGGAACACTAGCTTGGCTTCGTCCGGATGCCAAGTCTCAGGTAAGTGTACGTTATGAAGACGGCCAACCTGTTTCTGTTGACACCGTAGTGCTATCGACCCAGCACGATCCCGACGTTAGTCATGAGCAACTAACAGAAGCGATCATTGAAGAAGTTATTAAGCCAATTATACCGGAACATATGATCACATCTGCTACGCGATACTTGGTTAATCCTACAGGACGTTTCGTAATTGGTGGCCCGGTTGGTGATTGTGGTTTAACCGGTCGAAAAATTATTGTGGACACTTACGGCGGTTCTGCCCACCATGGTGGCGGTGCTTTCTCCGGAAAGGATCCGTCCAAAGTGGATCGGTCTGCGGCCTATGCCGGCCGTTATGTAGCAAAGAATATAGTCGCAGCGGGACTTGCAGATAAATGTGAAGTACAGGTAGCTTATGCAATCGGTGTGGCACAACCAGTATCACTAATGGTGAACACGTTCGGAACAAATAAGATAGAAGAGTCACGCATCGAAGAACTCGTCAATGCTCATTTCGATTTGCGACCCAAAGCAATCATCCAAACTTTGAATTTATTACGCCCTATTTACAGAAATAGCGCTGCCTACGGCCATTTTGGACGTACTGAAGCCGAATTTACTTGGGAGCACACCGATAAGGCCGATGCGATACGCGCGGATGCCGGACTTTAATTTCTCGCAATAAATGATGTAAATCCGAAAGTAAAACAGGTAAACTACTGGCCGTTCATCCTCTGAACAATTCCGTTGTCATACGACAACCACACAACCGAGAAGCGCTGCAACGGGCTGTTATGCTCGCCAGGCTCGTGCGTGTGAGCGAACCAACGGCGCTTGCATTACCTTAATGAGGAAAAATCATGAGTAATGTAGCTTCGGCAACGAAATCATCTACTAACTTATCTGAAGACTATCTGGTCGCTGACATATCACTGGCAGACTGGGGCCGCAAAGAAATCAACATTGCGGAAACCGAAATGCCTGGTTTGATGGCTACCCGTGAAAAGCACGGCGCCGACCAACCACTAAAAGGTGCAAGAATCGCGGGTAGTCTGCACATGACCATTCAAACCGCAGTTCTTATCGAAACGCTTACCGCACTTGGTGCAGAGGTTCGATGGGCATCGTGCAATATATTCTCTACGCAAGATCACGCGGCTGCGGCTATGGCAGCTGTTGGTATACCTGTTTTCGCATTTAAAGGTGAAAACTTAGAGGAGTACTGGGAGTATTGCCATAATATTATGGATTGGCACGATGGTGGCACACCAAATATGATTCTTGATGATGGTGGTGATGCTACCATGTTAATAATCTTAGGTTCAAAGGCTGAGTCTGATCTTTCCGTGCTGGATAATCCTAGCAGTGAAGAAGAGACCGTCTTATTTAGTCAAATTCGTAAACGGGTAGCATCTCGGCCGGGTTGGTATTCAAACATTCTGAAGAACATTCAAGGCGTAACCGAGGAAACCACAACGGGTGTCCACCGACTGTATCAAATGCAAGAACGCGGAGATTTGCCTTTCCCAGCAATAAACGTTAACGACTCTGTTACCAAGAGCAAGTTCGATAATCTATATGGTTGTCGCGAGTCTTTGGTTGACGGCATCAAGCGCGCAACCGACGTAATGATCGCTGGAAAAATTGCGCTGGTACTGGGCTATGGCGATGTAGGTAAAGGTAGCGCACAATCTCTTGCAGGCCTGGGTGCCACTGTATGGGTGACAGAAATTGATCCGATTTGTGCGTTGCAGGCTGCCATGGAAGGATTCCGTGTGGTTCGTATGGACGAAGTAGCGGACCAAGTTGACATATTTGTTACTGCTACCGGTAATTTCAACGTAATTACCGCTGACCATATGAGCCGGATGAAGAATCAATCCATCGTTTGTAACATTGGTCATTTTGATAACGAAATCGATGTGGCGGGCTTGAAGGGCTGTACTTGGGAAAATATCAAACCACAAGTTGATCACCTCATCTTCCCGGATGGTAAGCGTATTATTCTTCTAGCTGAAGGACGTTTGGTAAATCTTGGTTGTGGCACCGGCCACCCTAGCTTCGTTATGTCAAACTCATTCACCAACCAAACGCTTGCTCAAATGGAGCTTTGGAACAATGGTGATAGCTACCAGAAAGAAGTGTATACACTACCGAAACGGCTTGATGAAGAAGTGGCTAGACTTCATCTCGAGAAAATCGGCGCAAGACTAACCGAACTCACTGAAAAACAATCGAGTTACATTAGTATTCCTGTCGACGGTCCTTACAAACCCGAGCACTACCGGTACTAAAAATTTTAGCGAGTTGTTAAGAAAAGGCGCCACTCAGTTGGCGCCTTTTTTTGTCGAGTTCTGCACTATATTTTAAAGAAGCACTCTTTCGATCTTGGAAATCGAATCTTTCAAAATTAATTTTTGTTTTTTTAGCGTATTAACAGCACTCTCATCCAAATGACGCTTGCGTTGCAGGTGACTTAATTGTTCCTCTAATTGCTGGTGCTCAGCTAGCATTACAGAAACGCGACTTCTAAGCTCCGGAGCTGATACTTCTGTCATAATACCTCCTGTGAAATTGAAATATTAAACATCACACCCATCATGAAAAACTATTTCGATGAAAAATATTATGTATATAAATAAATCATAATACGGTGTAACAGTAATCCTACACCCTTGGCGAATCAAGATCACCCGGATTTTTCAAGTAACCACTCAAATACTATTTATAATGACATTAACACTACCAAAGAGCGCCAGAAAAATTCAACAAGCCATTGAACAACAAGGTTTTGATTTTCAAGTTATTGAACTACCCGAATCAACCAGAAGCGCTCAAGAGGCAGCAAATGCAATTGGTTGCGATCTTGGACAGATCGTTAAGTCTCTGGTATTTAAGGAAAAGAATACCGAAATAGGTGTTATCGTACTGGCGTCAGGTGTAAATCAAGTAGACGCGGCTAAACTCATGGCTTACGGCAGTGGCGAATTAGACATGGCAACTGCAAGTTTTGTAAAACAGCATACTGGTTTTACCATAGGAGGGGTTCCTCCGTTTGGGCATACTTCAGACATGCAAACCTACATTGATCAAGACCTCCTACAATATGACTTCGTATGGGCCGCTGCGGGCACACCTCATACTGTATTTCAACTGGACCCAGCAATCTTAGTAGCCGTAACGCAAGGAATCTTATGCGAAATTCGAACAGACTAACAACAGTGGTAAAACAGACATGCAAACTTGGGAAATAATCGTACTATTACTTATGGCTGGCGGAGTTACCTATTTCTTTTTTCCGGGTATAAAAACCATGTTAAAGCAGAGTGAGGAAGCAGAAAAAGACTGGCCGGCTGTATTAATTCCACTAGGCCTTGTTGTGTTATTTATTATGCTTTTAATCAGTCTTGTTTAATAACATTCTTACTCAGCCATCTTGGCCAAACTTTACTATTAACACTCGCCTAAAAACCACATGAATCTCTGAGCGTGAAGAAAACGATTTTATATATAAATCATGGTGATCAACATGAAGACCGTGTATCACGAATACTCGGTGATCTTGGTTTCGATGGAGTATGGATTAATCCACGTCGGGAAATGACCTTGCCAGAAGAATTAGATGCTTTCTGTGCCGTCGTTGTGTACGGCGGAGAACATAGCGTGAACGATAACAACCGCCAAGTTCTTGCCGAACAACAGTGGATTAATCGGTGGGTTAGCGCAAGCCGACCCTACTTAGGACTGTGTCTAGGTGCTCAGTTCCTAGCCCGGGCACTTGGCGCCGAGGTAAAACATCACCCTGAACATTTGGTTGAGACCGGCTATATAAGGGTAGAACCTGCGATTAAAGCAGACGATCTCATCACACACCCCATGCATGTCTATCACTGGCATAATGAAGGCTTTGATTTACCTCCAGACTGTGAAAGGCTTGCATGCAGCGTTCGCTATCCTAATCAAGCCTTTCGTTATCGGCCACATATACTGGGATTTCAATTTCATCCCGAAGTCACACCCGCTATTATGTATCACTGGTTTAACGATGGTGGACACGATTTAGTGCGTCGAACCTCTACTAGACCCGAACGACAACTCCGCGATGCCAAACGTTTTGATCCAGCGATTGAAAACTGGACACAAGAAATGCTAAAGAACTGGGCAGCCAACTTTTAACATACCGCAAATAAGAAACACCTATGGATAATAGTTCCAACATACCAAGCGCAATAAAACGGGTAGATTATAAAACTCCAAGATTTACTATTCCTTTCGTTGAACTGGTCTTTGACCTCGACTCACGTGCCACACGTATTCGAAGTACTCTCACAGTAAATCGCGCAGGGGATCACAACGAACCGCTGGTATTAGACGGTGACAGTCTTTCGACAATTTCCGTTTCTATAGACGGAAAACCACTGGATAAAGACTCCTATGAAATCACCGAAAAGACCTTAACATTACAGGTTCCAAATCAATGCACAGTAGAAACTATTTGCATTATCGCCCCAGACGCGAATACCACTCTAAACGGACTGTATCGATCAAGTGATATTTACTGCACGCAGTGCGAACCAGAAGGATTTAGACGGATCACCTGGTTTCCGGATCGTCCTGATGTTTTGTCGGTTTATACTGTAACTATAAATGCAGACCAGTCGTCGTGCCCTAAACTATTATCCAACGGCAATCGCATTGACTATCAACAACACGACAACAATACCCATAGCGCTACGTGGAACGACCCATGGCCCAAACCAAGTTATCTTTTTGCCCTGGTAGCAGGAGACTTAGGATGCCTTCAGGATAGTTTTACGACGTGTTCTGGTCGAAAGGTCAATTTGGAAATCTATGCGGAACACCATAATATGGACCAGTGCGATCACGCGATGGCATCACTTAAACACTCAATGGAATGGGATGAAGCGGTTTATGGTCGCGAATATGACCTTGATACTTTTATGATTGTTGCAGTCGATGACTTCAATATGGGCGCAATGGAAAATAAAGGCTTAAATGTTTTCAACTCTAAATATGTTCTCGCACGCCAAGCCACGGCCACAGACAGTGATTTTGAACATATAGAAGGCGTAATTGGTCACGAGTACTTTCACAATTGGTCGGGTAACCGGGTAACCTGTCGAGACTGGTTCCAGCTTAGTCTGAAAGAAGGCTTTACCGTGTTCAGAGATCAGGAATTTAGTGCTGATCGTGGTTCGCGGAGTGTTAAGCGGATTAGTGATGTTAACGTTTTACGATCTCACCAATTTCCTGAGGACAACGGCCCGATGGCCCATTCAGTGCGTCCCGACTCGTATGTGGAAATCAACAATTTCTACACCGTAACCATATACGAAAAAGGAGCAGAGGTTGTTCGCATGCTCTATAACCTTCTTGGCGCAAAAATGTTCCGCAAAGGTTGTGATTTATACTTTGAACGTCATGACGGTGAGGCGGTTACAACCGATGATTTCGTAATTGCACATGAACACACTTCCGGACGCAATTTACAGCAGTTTCGTCTTTGGTACAGTCAAGCCGGTACACCACGAGTAAAAATAGAAACGGATTATGATCAACCCAATCAACATCTAACTATTTCCATGCATCAACATATACCGGACACGCCGGATCAAACCGACAAAGAACCGATGCATATACCCGTTAAAACGGCGCTGTTCTCAACTAGCGGAGAAGTCGTGCTTAGTCAAATCAATGAAAATACCAGTGCTCAACATGAACATTTGTTCGAGTTGACGGAAAAAACACAGAAATTCGAGTTATTTAACGTAACGCAACCTGTGGTGGCTTCCTATCTCCGGGGCTTTTCCGCACCGGTTAAACTTTCTACGGATCATGCAGAAGACCAACTAGCTGTGCTGCTGTCTGCAGACAATGATGATTTTAATCGTTGGGATGCGGGGCAGAAATTAGCAATGAATGCGATTATATTGGCAATTGATACGTTAAAGAGCGGCGATGAACCAATCTTTCAAGAACACTACTTACACGCATACGAAAAGCTCCTAAATAGCGATATTGAAGATTTGCACTTCCACGCCCAAGCATTACAGTTACCTAGCCACACATTGATTGCAGAAGAATGCAAGAAAATTAACCCAGCACGTATTTTTGTTGCTAGAAATTCACTGGAAAACCATCTAGCAACTCGGCTTAAGGATAGTTTCATTAACCGCTATCATTCACTAAAAGTCGAGCAGCCTTACGGATTTACAGTTGAACAAAGCGGTCGCCGCGCACTTCGTAACTGTTTGTTAGGTTTTATTATGGCGGCAGATAACCAACTCGGCGATGAACTGTGTACAATTCAATTCGGTGAAAGTGATAATATGACTGACCGTATGGCAGCACTATCAATTTTATGCGAACGGAATACTGAGCATACCGAACATGCTTTAAATGACTTTTACAACGAGTGGAGTCATCAACCTCTCATCGTTGATAAATGGCTGAGTGTCCAGGCTCGTTCAACAAGGTTAGCAACTATCGAGCGTATGAATGCGCTTCTCAAGCATCCCGCCTATAATAACGAGAACCCGAACAAGGTTCGCTCACTCATAGGCGTATTTAGTCATGGCAATCCAATAGGGTTTCACGACATCAGCGGCGAGGGGTATGAATTTGTTCATAATCAGATTATTGCTCTGGACAAAATTAACCCGCAAATTGCTGCACGCCTTGCAGGTGCTTTTAATCACTGGCGTCGTTATGCGGAACCTTGGAGTAGCATTATGAAAGATAGTCTAACTGAAATTCAGAACGTACATTCGTTATCGCGTGATGTATCAGAAATAGTTAATCGCGCTTTAGGCTGATGACTAAAGAAAAATCTATTCGACCGCAATCGTCAAAACAAGAGATTGGATCCTTTTTAGACAAGATAAAAAACACAAGCTTACAAAGAAGCGAAGGTTACGGTCGTCTATTGTTCGCCATTGATGCAACAGCAAGCAGGGAAAAAGTTTGGGATCAGGCAATGAGTGTGCAAAACGAAATGTTCCTTGAAGCATCTGGGGTAGGAAAGCTCGAAGTAAAGCTGGCTTACTACAGAGGATTTATGGAATGCTTCAGTTTACCTTGGTCACGGAACGGTATCGACCTAATGCAAAAGATGTCCAGGATACGCTGCGCCGCCGGAACCACACAAATTGCTCGAATATTGAAACTCGCACTTATTGAACAACAAAAACAACCGATTAACGGCGTTGTTTTCGTTGGTGATGCCATGGAAGAAAATTGCGACAAGCTGGCAAATTTGGCAGGGCGTCTAGGTCTTCTTGGCGTACCTATATTTGTTTTTCAAGATGGTTATGATCAAACCGCGGAAAAAACTTTTCGGGAAATCGCTCGACTAAGCAAAGGAGTATGGTGTCGCTTCGACGGTAATAGCGCTAAACAATTGCGGGACTTGTTGTGTGGTGTCGCTATTTTCGCCAGTGGTGGTCGAGCAGCATTAAAAGCTTTTAGTCAAAATCGAAGCGAAATTGTTAAACTTCTTACACAACAGTTATAGTTTTATTCTATGGGCATACGCTTTCTTCTTCTAATTACAGCGCTTCTAGCCTTGATGTTTCTTGCATCTTGGCTACGCACTGCGACTCCCAAGCAACGCGTCCATATGTTGAGGAATATTGCTATCTACGGCATCGGTACTGCGCTGCTCATACTGGTAATGACAGGAAGGGTGCATTGGGTTTTCGCCTTAGTGGGTGCAGCTGCACCTTGGATTCAACGTGGCATGATGGCCATGCGTGCATGGAATACATTTAAAGCATTTGGTGGCCCATCTAAAGGCAAACAATCTACAGTAAATACAACGTATCTCAACATGACGCTCGATCATGACACCGGTGCTATCGACGGTGAAATACTTACAGGGGCATTCTCGGGAAGCAAACTCTCTGAGCTCGATCTCGAACAACTACTCAAATTATTGCAAGATTGTCATCAAAAAGATAATCAATCGCTACCCCTAATTGAAGCCTATTTAGATAAAAAGTATGGCACCGAGTGGCGTGGAGATGAAGAACCAACATACAAAAGTACTGACTCAACAACAAATGCCATGACACCTAACGAGGCCCTTTCTATCCTAGGGTTAGAGCAAGGCGCCAGTGTTAAGGATATAAAAAAGGCTCATCGCACCCTAATGCAAAAGATGCACCCAGACCGGGGTGGATCCGAATTTCTCGCCGCTCGTATCAATCAGGCACGTGACTTGCTACTTGGCGATTAATTGGGCAAAATAATTTATTGTGGCCGACTAGTCACACTTTCGATTCGCAAAAAGGAGCTCATTTCATGTTTAATAACCCCCGACGATTTGGTTTAATTCTATCTTTATTAGCCGCCTCAGTAATTGCAGTACCGTCTTATGCAGCAGATGACGATGCGATTGGTAAAGCTATAAAAGGCCGACAGGCTGGTTTTCAACTATACAGCTTTTATGCCGGACAATTGTTTGCGATGGCGAAAGGCGAAATGGACTATAACTCGGAATTAGCTGCAACCCTCGCTAGCAATTTATCATCTGTTGCTAATTTGAATAATGGAATGATGTGGTTACCTAAATCAGATAACGTTGCACGGGCCGGTGACACCCGTGCTAAGCCAGAAATTTGGGCTTCCGATTCTGATATTGGAGCCAAAGCAGCAGCAATGAAAGACGCCTCAGCTGCACTAGCTAGCGTCGCAGGTGAGGGACTTGATGCATTAAGATCAAAAATTGGTGATGTTGGTAAATCATGCAAAGGTTGCCACGATAATTTTCGCGCAAAAGACTTTTAAAGCCTCCATTTAAGAACTCAGGGGTAGACAGGATTCCAATAAAATTGTTTAAGTCGGAGCTTAATACTTAACTCCATATGTATACTGAGAAACAAGTCTGGGATCCACTAACCCGAGTCTGGCATATACTGCTGATTTTGACCGTTGTCGGCGGGTGGTTAATTGGAGAGTTCAGAACCTTTAGTATCATGCAATGGCACTTCTATTGCGGCTATGCAACGGGCGGACTGGTACTGTTTAGAATAATTCGCGGCTTTAGTGGGCCAACTGAAATTCGATTTTCCTCTCTGCTACACTCGCCCCATAATATTCTCCGTTATGCAGCAACGTTAACAAATAAACAACCAAGCGGAACCCCCGGACACAATCCGCTTGGATCACTCTTTATTCTGCTAATCGTGGCTGCATTAGCCGGTCAAGTAGTGACTGGTTTATTCTCTAAGGATGACGCATTATTTTTCTCTGGGCCGTTAGCGTCCTTTGTATCCGAGAGTACTGTCCTCAGCGTAACGTCTCTACATAATTTAAACTCCACCGTAATTCTTGTACTCGTTGGAGTTCATGTAACGGCAATACTGTTCTATTGGGTGTGGAAGAAAGAAAATCTAATAAAACCAATGATTACCGGTAAGAAAAAATAAAAGATTTATCGTAGACCATGTTAAGACCTACCGGACATGCTTTAAGATTTCATAGTGAGAGCAAACTAACCAAAATAACGCGACGAGTAAAAACTTTAGCGATTATGCCAGCCGCTAACTATTTCAGTTAGAGCATCTAACCCATCTGTTAGGGCGGCTGGACCAGGCTGTAGAATTATCGCCGATTTTATTTCGAACACCTGTTGATCCCGAACCGCTGGTACATCCTGCCAACCCACCCGCTCTTTCACCGATTGAGGGCGAAATCGTCTCCCGCACCATGAGCCAATAATAATGTCCGGCATTCGTCTCGCCACCTCCAACGGATCGGCAACAATCCGATCTTTACCTAATGCCTGACCCGCTTTCTCAGGGAAACAATCGGTTCCACCGGCAATATTCACTAATTCTGAAACCCAACGTATACCTGTAATAATAGGCTCATACCATTCTTCAAAATAGACCTTGGGTCGAACAGAAAAAACGCTCATTCGATTAGCTATAACTTCCACCCGTCGCTCAAGCTGCGCAACAAGATCGTCGGTTTTTTGCACCGCGCCAACTAAATACCCCAGTCGTTTAATCATATCCAGAATATCATTCACTGACCGGTGATTAAATATATGTACCTCTATTCCCTGGGCTATCAACTCCCTGGCGATATCTGCTTGAAGATCTGAAAACCCCAAGACCAAGTCCGGCTTCAAATTCAGAATCTTATCGATTTTTGCAGAAGTGAATGCCGAAACCTTCGGCTTTTCTTTTCGCGCCTGTGGCGGTCTTACCGTAAACCCGGATATACCCACAATACGATGATCCTCACCTAGCAAATATAGGGTCTCTACAGTTTCCTCAGTCATGCACACAATTCTTTTGGGAAATCGATCCGTATTCATATTCAAACCATCTGTTCAATTAGGGTTTTAAGAATTGCGCCACATTCTCCCGTAATTTTTAAACTGGCAAGTTCATCACCGCGGGTTTTCCCATAGCCGATAATTACGACAGGCTTTCCATTTTTTGCTGCATATCTACAAAACCGAAACCCGGAATAAACCATTAAAGAAGAACCTACAACCAATAACATCTCACTTTCATCAACGCACGCGAATGCGTGAGTTACAACGTCTTTAGGCACCGACTCACCAAAGAAAACCACATCTGGCTTCAACACTCCGCCACAACTCGAACACGGTATTATTTTTAGTTCTATATTTGGGTCGAATATATGGGAATCACCATCGGGTGCACGATTAAATTTGGCATCATATGTAGTCTCTAACCAATCACGATACTGGCTATTAACATCGAGCATATTTTTCTGATAATCATCACGAGAAACTTCTGTATCGCATTGAATACATCTAACCAAATCAAGTCTGCCGTGCAGGTCTATAACATTTTCGTGCCCGGCTTTTTGATGCAGTCGATCGACGTTCTGGGTAATCAAAGTCGACAAAACACCCATACGCTCTAACTCTACGAGTGCCTCGTGTGATGAATTTGGAATCGCCTTACCGAAACTATTCCATCCGGCTAGACTTCGTTTCCAATAACGCTGTCTGTTCTCGTCATTTGCGATAAAGTTAGAAAATTGCATAGGTTGTGCATTTTTCCAATTGCCGTCTTGATCTCGATAATCAGGAATACCAGATGAAGTACTGCAGCCTGCTCCAGTTAGAACAACTAAAGATCGTAAGTTGGTTAGTAAACTAGCAAGACGGTCAATAGCTAAAGTGGAATTTACCAAGTGGAGTCGACTAGTGAGTTAAATCCAATGGTATATAAACCCCACGCTCAGTCTCAAAAAGCCAGCTTTCAAGGTCTGGGTGAGTAATGGGTTCACCGGTTATGTCTACTTCGAGATTTTGCTCAGAAACATAGGCGATATAGCTGGTTTCATTATTTTCTGCGAAAAGGTGATAGAACGGTTGATCTTTTCGAGGCCGGATTTTTTCCGGTATAGCCTCATACCATTCATCGCTATTCTCGAACTGCGGGTCGACATCATAGATAACACCGCGGAACGAAAAAAAGCGATGTTTAACTACCTGACCAATATTAAATTTTGCCTGTGGTATTGCACTCATAACTAAAAAACTTATTGCCCGTATATTCCAATAGTATAAAAATCCCTGCTAAAGGTCGAACTCTATCACTTTCAACATCAAGAGGGTAATATTCTAAAACGCTTTACGAAAATCAAAATCATGAAGCTAAATCGAATGCCGACTGGCAGAACCCGCTTTCTGGCGCCGCCTATAAGGTACTCCACAAAAATCGGACCGAAGCCCCCTATTCAAGCGCTTTCAATGACGAACAACGGGACGGAAATTTCGCTTGTCCAGGTTGTGGAAATATACTGTTCGAATCTACAAGTAAGTTCGACAGCGGTACCGGCTGGCCAAGTTTCTATATGCCTGTGAATGGCAGTATCGAGACCAAAAAAGACTTTAGGATTATTGTTCCCAGAACCGAATATCATTGTGCCAGCTGTGGTGGTCATCAAGGCCATGTATTTAGCGACGGACCGACACCCACATGTAAACGGTCCTGCAACAACGGCGTAGCATTAACATTTAAACCGAAAGAAAATGGGTAAATCAAACAACATTCTTATGGAAAACCTTGAGAACATGGACCTTGCTCGTGAACTATTTCGTGAATATCAAGACTTTTTGAATGAGGATTTATGTTTTCAAAATTTTGAAGCTGAGCTGACAACTCTACCTGGTAAATAAACTCGCCCTGACGGAGAAATACTGCTTGCAACAGTGAATAAAGAAATTGCCGGAATAGTCGCACGACGACGCATCGACGCAGATCGATGCGAAATGAAACGACTATATATTCGACCGCAGTTTCGTGGTTTAGGTATCGGCAGAAATCTGGCAGAACTATGCGTCAAAAATGCCAAACAGGATAGAGAGAGACCCTGCTTGAGGATCGATGCCCGCATACAATGACGTGATACCTTCTTTAGTTGATACATCTGCTCCACATATCTGGGCCGAACCAGCTTGTTCAGTAACACTTTGGCAAACCTTAAGAGCGGCTGAGTTATTAAGCCCATAATTAATAAATACCAAATAACCCTGTTGCACTAGGAGTATTGTGCTTGCCGCATCAATACTCCAGCTTGCACCAGTAACTAATGCAATCGGCAAACTAGTCGACATTTCTCGAATATTCATGAACGGTATCAACTAAAACCTTCACATGTTCTGGATTTATATCCGGCAGAATGCCATGGCCAAGATTAAACACATGGCGTCCTGATGTGCCAAAATCATCTAATACCGCCTTAACTTCTTTGCGAATCGCATCCGGCCTTGCATACAGAACGGTAGGGTCCATATTCCCTTGAAGCGTGACATTCTCGCCCACACGTTTTCGCACATCGGCTAAAGAACTTGTCCAGTCCAGACCAATACCATCACAACCGGTTTTCACTATCGACTCAACCCACTGTCCACCACCCTTGGTAAATAAGGTAACCGGAATGGTGCGACCATCAGAGCTGCGCTGCAAACCATCAACAATTTGTTGCATGTAACGCAATGAAAACTCTTGGT
>Ga0213861_10000681_pt1 | contig 30042 bp, 35 predicted proteins | sample PICome_4_FD_160110 | JGI IMG/M metagenome (GOLD analysis project Ga0213861, IMG submission 160110) | Coastal seawater microbial communities near Pivers Island, North Carolina, United States - PICO131 | ecosystem: Environmental > Aquatic > Marine > Coastal | place: USA: North Carolina... | reverse complement strand
CAGGCGAATAGCCCAGATATGTTATGTGTAGTAAGGCGTAAAAGAGGCTTTTTTATAAAAAAATGGGAAAAGAATGAAATTTTGAAAAAAGATTTTTCAAGTTCGGTACCTGTTTTGGTTTTAAGTGGATTAAAATAATAAAAGGGGATGTAGCTCAGTTGGCTAGAGCGCTTGACTGGCAGTCAAGAAGTCGTGAGTTCGAGTCTCATCTTCTCCACCAATGGTAGAAAGGCTTTCAAGTATTTGAAGGTCTTTTTTGTTTGCGGAAGGTACACTGAAAGGTACACTAAATATTTTTTATTAACCATCTATGATGCTAGTCCTAATCGTTCCATCGCTTTTCTTTATGCATCTAAATATGGTTTTATCTTTTTAAACTCAAAAGTTATATGGGTGTATATATTTCTATAAAAATATATATACACATATATACCTCTTAGTACATACATATATTTGTATGTATAGTACTGCAATGGCAATGCAACTGCAAAACTATAATTCACCCGTTCTATTTTTCTTGATTTTATAACTAGAAAACCTTCCTTTCTTTACTTCACTATAAGACCATTCTCTTAAATCATCAATATAATTATCCTTAATATAATCAAGTGTTATTCTCTCACCAGACTTTCTGTAATCATTGAAAGAATTCATAATCACTTCAAAATACTTTGGTTCAATTTTAAATAAATCACAATATTTAGGCTTCAATGCACCTAGCTTAACTATTTCTTCTTTAAGTTTATTTAGTCTAGTCTTATTGTGTCCTTTAATGGCATTTTCTTTGCCTATGTTACTAGCTTCTACAATTTTATTTAATTGAGTATTAACTCTACTAGAAGTAATTACATTTTCATTAATTTGAAATAAATCAAAATCATTTAATACGGATTCAATAAGTTCTAAATCATTATATCTAAAAATATAGGCAAGACTTTCAATATCATATTCTAATTGACCATTGCTAATGTGTAGTTGTTCAATTATCTTAAAATAAATAGCGTAGCCTTCTAGACCTTTTTTAGATTCTAATCTAACTATTTTTAGGTCGGTAGATGCACTAAAGTCGTGCGGGAAGAAATTAGTTTTAAAATTAGTTTTCATCATTTAAAGAATTTTAAATTATCATCATTTATTATTTTAATTAAAAGCAGTTAGGTGATGTAGTAAATGATGAAATAAACCTTCACCACCTTATTACTGCTTATTGTATTTATAAAATTACTTGAAAGGTTGATACTTTTTGAAATAAGATATTGACAATTTTCAAGGTTATTCTTACTCGCTTTTTCACTACTAAAACTTGCACCACCAAACCAAAAGAGCGTATTATTATGAATAAATTGGCGGTACAAGCTAGTAGCTACTTAAAGAAAGAAAGGTATTCGTCTTTTGTGTTTATCGTGGCAACGTGCTTATAGTTAATAAAGTTGTTAACGCTCATTGAAACCTCCATAACGAAAAAAGGCATCTGACCTTCGCTCTCAACAACTAAATAGAAGTGCATCTGATTTTCTTCTTTTCGGTTTGCGTTAACTTCTTTAGTTAGGTTACAAAACATCAATATTTGAGAATCACCTTTATTTGAATTTATTAGGTTTCTTAAATAGTCAGTAGCCTTAAATTTCGTTTCGATAAAATTGGTAACTGTTGGCGTATTATCTGAATATTTATATTGACTATAAATTTGGTTTTCGGTTTCGTGTATAATTCCATTTGTACTTGACACACTATCAAAATCACTTAAATATTTTGTACCTATTTTATAATGATACTTGCTAAAACCGCTTTGCTTATCTTTTTCAGATTTTCGTTGTTTACTCATAGCATTAGATTTTAAGTTTTATTATGTTCTTCATCTTTCGTCTATCTGCTCTAGAGAGTACCGCCCAACTATCAATAGTAATTATTGGCGTTACATTCTTGTTAACTGTGTCTTGTTGCATCTCATTTTTTACATCTGCTAACTTTTTGACAAACTCTGGCGTTATATCAAAATTGCCATTATTTATAGAGGTCTTTAAAGATTCTATTCTTGAATTAAATTCTTTAGTGGTCATAGGTTTTAGATACTAGATTTGTTAGTTTTATATTGTATTCTTTCTCAAATTCGGCTACTGATAATGTTGATTTTATCTTAATCTTTTTACCGTTTTCATCTTTCAAAATGTACAGATTATAAGGTTCCAAGTTTTCTATATTTACAATAGAATCGTGTACCAGTTGGTCAATAATTACATCTAGCACATTGATACTGTTCTGCACGTCATCGCTATATAAATTATCATAATGCTTTCGGCAAAATGGGTGCAGTACTGCTTCGAGTTTGTTAGATAGATTTTTGATGGTCTTGTTGAAAAGCGTAGTCTGTTTTAACTCATCTAATTGCTCAACTAATAACTGTGCTAATAGTACTGTCTTAATTGCACATCTTTTACTTGCAGCATCTACCATACCTTCAACTTTTTATTACCTACACTGTTAACTAGAGCCTTAATTGCTATTTCATTTGAGTCACCTCTTATACCTAATGTATTTTTTATGTTTTTTATTTGCGTGGCATTAAGCCTTACAGTAACATTAATAGGTGTTTTTTTTGTGTCGGGGCTGCTATACATTATGGTTTAGTCTAAAGAGATTCAACGAATAGTCTAGGTTGGCATTTCTGAACAAAGCAAGTCTTGATTCTTTAGTAAGGTTATTCATTATTTTTACCACCTTTTGCAGTTGCTTGTAATCATCTAGCTTCTCATCTTTCAGGTAACTGGTGAAAGTTGATTTAAGAGCCGTGATGGCATTATCTGTTATGTTATAACTACCATTATCAAAAGAGATAAACTCACTTTCTAGTTGTGGCTTTCTATCGTCTAATTCTATTAATTTTATATACTGTGGCTTAGTACCTAGCAAATCTGCAATAGCAACAATATTCGGAAAATCTGCTCTATTAGTAAGCCATAGATTTACAGCATCGATACTAAAGGCTATAATTGTATTTTCTGTTATCTCTTTACATAAATCAACACCTGCATTTAACTCATCAACATTTTCTTGTAAACGTCTATACTCTTGACTAAAACCACGCTCATTAAATTCTATCTCTATTCTCGTCATGGCTTATAATTTTTCAGATAAAGTTGTTCTAATAAAACTTGAGAGTGTTAATCTTTTAGACCATGCTAACTCTTCAAGCCTCGTCTTATCTTCTTGAGATATTCTAATTCCAACGAATTGGTTTTTTACTTCATACATAACTATTATATTGTGTTTAATAGCAAGAATTACATTTCTTACTAATAATGTAACAAAATCACTTTATTACCGTTTCACTTTCACATACAGATAAGCTATAAGCCTTTAACATTAGTATTCTATATTTTTTGTAAAAATGCTTATGTTGTTTTATACTACATGATATATATCATGTTTTGCGTATTTGTTTTGTAGTATTTTCGCTTATATTTAAAGTAATTTACTATGATACTACCTGAATATCAAAATTATGAATACATAACAAACATAGGCGCCAGTGTTTTGTTTGTTCTTTCTGTTGGTGTAATTATTTATGTATTTATAGGGTTATTCAAGTCTGATTATTTCAATGGAAAATGAATAAAAATTATCAAGAATTTTCTGAGTTTCTTTTGGCGCTAATAATAATTGGTTTTGTACTATTAATTTCTATACAACTAAGCGGTATATAAGATTTAATACACTTGCTTTTCAGTATTTTTTGTAAAATTGGTTATGTGGTGTTATTTGAGAAGATATTTCGAAAACCAATGAAATCTGAATAAAGAGGTAATAGCAATCTAAATCATTCATTTTAAGTCAATTAGCTATTTATACTCATTTTGTGATGTTGGTAACGTATACCAAGAAGTTGGTATTGTTTGGTCTATTTCTTTTCTGTAAATTGCAATGCTATTAATCAGTTCTTAGAGAGAGCTATTTTGAATTAGGTGTCTATTATTTAGGCACCTTTTTTTGTTTAGTGTATCATCTTTAAGGTACAGGTTAAAATTGATTTTACGCTGATAATTTGTATACCATATTTGGTGTTTTATAATCTAAAGATAAATGTAATCTTACTTCATTGTATAAATTAATTGCACTTTTTGCAGCTCTCTTTGCGTATGCTACGTTTTCAAAGGTTTGGTCTAGATAAAATTCGTCTTTTAGTATTCCGTTTACGCGTTCTGCCATAGCATCTTCGTAGCAATGATTTTCTTCAGTCATACTAATATCTATCTTTTTTCTTTTTAGTATTTGTGTGTATACATTGCTGCAATACTGTATTCCTCTGTCTGAATGATGAATAAGATGTTTAATGTTTTTAGCTTGATAAATGGCCTTATTTAGGGCTCTGACACATCCTTTAAGTTCCAAGCTATCACTAATATCATAACCCACTATTTTTCTTGAATGCATATCTGTTATTAAAGCCAGGTAACAAAAACCTTTTACGGTTCTAATGTATGTGATATCAGATACCCAAACTTGGTTAGCTCTAGTAACTTCTAAGTCTTTTATGATGTTATTATATTTATAAAAACGATGATAAGAGTTGGTAGTTCTAGCACTTATTTTCTTTCTAAGTGTAAGCATATTATATTTTCTAAGTACCTTAAATAATGTATCTCTACCTACTTTAATGTTAGCTTTAATAAAATCTTTATCTAAAGATTTGGTAAGTTTACGAACACCTTCTCTAGGAAGGGATTTGCGTCTTTTTCTAACAATATCTATAATCTGTTGTTCTAGGTTTAAACGCTTATCAGCTCTGTTTTTATGCTTGTAATAAGCATTGCGTTTAAGTCCAAAACAACGAGTTATAGTTGTCAAAGAAGCAAATCCCTTAGATCTCTTTTTAGCTTTAATTAAGGCTTTATACTTAGCTTTTTTTTTAGTTCATTAACTGATTTATAGCCAAGATCTTCAGCTGCTACTTCAAGATAACAATCCTGTACCATAGCATCGAGATCCTTTTTAAGTAGTAGCTTTTTAAGCTGTTCAACCTCTTTTTGAAGTGCTTTAATTCTAGATATTTCGTCTTTTGTTTCCACTTTCACTCTGGTGTTCATTAAGTCTTTACGATTATACTTTTTAATCCACACATTTACTGTTGTAGGGGCAATAGAGTAGAGTTTACAAAGTTCGCTCTTTGTGTGTTTTCCGATTGTAAGTTCGGCTAAAATTTTTAATTTAAAAGGTTCGCTGTAACGTCTAATTACTTTGTCATTTCTGTACATAATGTTTAAAATTATGTAGCCTTATTTCAGGACGGGTCATTATTTTATTTAACGGTTTTGTGTATGATTAGTTGCGTGGGTTTGCACTTAACTTTACAAGTACACACCAAGTTGGAAATCCCGCAGGAATTTCCAAAGTAGGCGAGAACGAGCAATTACTTATAGCCATTGTTGGCGGTTCGTTTTATTATTTTCTAACTCTTGTCGAATGCAATTGCTGTAGTTTCCAATTATTTTCGTCTTTAATAGCAATTGCACTTTCCAGCCAATGTACTGTTACTAAAGTGTCAGTTCCTTTAACCCAAGTGCCATAATTGTCATAAGCTATCCAAATGGTATTTTGGTTATGAACTGACTTTAAAAATTCCAATCGATTAAGTCTTTGATATTGTTGTTGTTCCATTTCTCTACGCTCCTTGGTCAAATAATTTCTTACAGAGTCATTATTCCAAACAATACCATTTTCAAGAAGTAGAAAATCCGCTGTGTGATATTTCTCTATTTTAGTTGAATCCAAATTCGACCATATTTCCTCAAAGGAAGTTCTGACAAGAGTTTTTACAGAATCAATTTCCTCATCAATTGCAATCTCAACGCCTGCTTTTTCTTCTTCAATTTGTGTTTTCTGGTTGCAGGAAATGATTCCAGAAATCATTAATAATAAAACAATTAATTTTTTCATAAGTATTCTTTTAATGACCGCCAACGTATGTATATAGTTACTGGTAACTATATATCTATTATATGCGTACTAAGATAAATAAAAACCTTTATTGTTTAAAATTACTTGTGTTTATAGGTATTTTAGCGAGAGAAACGAATTATTATTTGTTGACAAACGCATAATGTTCGTTTAATATTTAATTAAAATAATAGATTGGGCTACTCACTACTACCAACATTCATTTTGCGTCAATACCATACAATTTCGAAGGTTATATAATATGTTGAGGGGTATAATGAAGTAAGTTAGCTGATTTTTTACAAAGTCAAGTTTGTAGTTAGGATTCATCATTTACATTTTTGTGGTTTAAAAATAGTTGCCATGTACGTTAGAGATTGCAGTGGAAATCCTTTTTTGGGCTTAACTATAAATTTTTTGTTTAAAACTCATCTTATATATTTAAAAAACTTAATGAGATACTGAAACAAGTTCAGCACAAGAAAGATTATAACGTAAAGCCCGACCCTCGCGGTAACCTACCTGCCGGCAGGCGGGCGCCCAAATAATCACCTTTTTTAAAGCCACTTTCTGCGCTTAAAGTAGATAAGCATGCCAATAAACAAAACAATCATAACGCCCCAAAGTATGAAGTAAGAGTATTTATATTGAAGTTCTGGGATGTACTCGAAATTCATGCCGTAAATGCCCGCAATGAAGGTTAGTGGGATAAAAATGGATGCCATTATGGTAAGGACTTTCATAACTTCATTCATTTTATTACTAATGGTAGTCATGTACATATCCATTAAACTCCAAATCATTTCTCGGTAAATATCAATATTTTCTGAAACTTGGATTAGATGATCGTAAACATCTCTGTAATAAGTGATTGTTTTTTTGTGAATGAGTTTGTTTTCGTTTTTTTCAATACGACTTATAACTTCACGAAGTGGAAATATAGCACGACGTACTCTTAGGATTTCACGTTTTAAATTTTGAATCTTTTGGCTAATATCGTCATCTACTTCACCTGAAAAAATAGCAGTTTCAAAATCTTCAATTTTATCACCTAAAGTTTCTATAACACTAAAATAATGATCTACAACAGCATCGATTAATACATACAGTAAATAGTCGGCTTGCAAGGTACGAACACGCCCTTTTGCCTGCCGTATGCGGTTTCTAACTGAATTGAAAACATCACCTTCTGATTCTTGAAAGGATAATACATAGTTTTTACCCAAAACAAAGCTAACTTGTTCTGAAACTATCTTCTCATCGGCATCATAATACAACATTTTTAAAACGACGAATAGATAATTGTCGTACTCATCAATTTTAGGACGTTGCGAGATGTTAACAATATCTTCTAAAACCAGTGGATGTAAATCGTAATGTTCGCCAAGTTTTTCAATTTCGCCAACATGATTTAATCCATTTAGATTAATCCATGTGATGGAATCTGTGAGTTTATACTCGAAGCTTTCTTGAACAGAATTTAGTGTTTTTTCGCTACACTTTTCTTTGTTATAATCAAAGGATTCAATAAAGAGTTTTTGATTATCTTTTGTACCAGTATATATAACACTACCTGGTATTTGTCCTAATACATTTTTAGAGATATGCCTTGTGTTTTTTGCCATTTTAAATAGTAAACCCTAAATATATGGAATATTTAAACAGCTTCACTATCATCGTCAATAACATCATCAATAGCATCTTTTTCAACAAGGGTTACAGCCTTTTGGAGCATGAGATTATTGGGATAGGTTACTAAATCACCGTTTTCAATACGTAAGTGTAATTGGAACGCACGTATATCTTCAATAATTGCAGTAATTGGAAAGTCTTTATCGTGGATAGCAATTTTGTCTCCAACTTTATAAGGGAAATTAAAAAACATAATTATTCCAGAGGTTATATTGCTTAAAATAGACCAAATAGCAAATAAACCAATGCCGATTACAGCGAAAATAGATGAAAAAACAACAGCTATTTCCTTGAATTCTGTCCCGAAAATAAAGGACTCAATAAGCACTGCAAACAGGAATATAGTAACTGTTATGTATCTTCTAATAAGTCTAATTCTAGCTTCATTAATACCTGTATTTCGTGCTACCTTGGTTATTGTTAAATGGATAATAAATCTTATAATAAGTAGCGAAATAAGGAGGATACCAGATATAATTAACTCACTTTGATAATCTTTAAAGAAATTAAATAACATAATATTAGTGATGATAATTTTTAGAAATACACATGTAAACAAAGCACAAATTTAATCTAATTTAAGTGTTTGTCTAAGCATTTCATCTTTATTGCTATTCTTTTGCCAATAAGGAGATTTAATGGTTTTTAGTTTTGTTGCTTTGGTTGTTAAAACTTTAGCATTTGGTCCGAAACCACTTTCAAAGGCTTCTTCCCAACTTAAAATATCAAAAGGAAATTCGGGGTTAAATGTTATTGATAATGTTCTCTTTAATTCTGAATAACTGATGGAGTAGGTGTTTCCTGTTAAAGATGCAGAAGCTTCGTAAGTTTTTATAGTTTTATGTTTAAGTCTTAAATATTCAAATGACGGAATTATTTTTAAATCTCCCGTTGGCAATGATTTTGGGTCGATGCGAAGTTTTAACCATAATTCATTTTCCAAAATGGCTTTGTCTAGTTTGAAATTTTTATCAGCTTCGCCTTCAAAATAAGAGTGAGACATGATTTCAAATTGTTTTCTGTTATTGAGTTGCGCATAGACATGGCCGCACCATTCTTGCATAGAACTTGAAACTTTTAAAGCATGTTTATTGTTTGAAACCGGGTAGAAGGTGCTCTGCATTATGGAATATGGGTACACACCAGTATTGAATTTTTTAATAGCATTCAATTTTAAAACAGGGATGTTATTAGCATTTTGATAATTTGCTTTTACTTGAACATCGGGCAGAAAATCTTCAGTCACATATACTAAAACAGCAGTTCCTTCTCGCATTTCTCCATAACGCCATTGCTCTAATTTATAAGATGAAATTTCAGCTTCTCCTGCATACCAATATGTTTTAAACTCTGAAGCTGTTTCATGTTTCTCTACTTCTTGTTTAATAGTTTTTGTGTCAGAATTAAAAGCCAAATCATTAGATGCTGTTTTGTTTTGGCATGAAGCAAGTGAAAGCACTAAACCAACTATTAGTCCAATTAGAATTTCAATTTTTAAGACCGTCTTTAATTTATTGAGTATTTCCATTGTATAAATTTACAATCCTAAGTTGTTTCTGCAATAGTATTTAACGTTTTATAAACAAGATGAACAGGTAAACCCATAACGTTAAAATAGGAGCCTTCAATTTTTGTAACACCTATTTGTCCAATCCATTCTTGAATTCCGTATGCTCCAGCTTTGTCAAAAGGCTTGTAGGTTTTTATGTAGAATAAAATTTCTTCATCTGAAAGTTCTTTAAAGGTCACTTTGGTTATATCATGAAGTGTTTTTTCAAAGTTAGTCGAGGTAAAGCAAACAGAAGTAATGACCTCATGAGTTTGATTACTTAATGATTTTAAAATACGGAATGCGTCATCTGCATCGCGAGGTTTTCCCAAAGCAGTGTTATCGTTCCATACAATGGTGTCGCTAGTAATCAAAATATCATTTGGTAATAATTGTTTTTTAAAGGGTAAAGCTTTTAATTCTGCGAGATAATTACTGATTTCAAAATGAGTTAATCGTGGCGGATATTCTTCCTTAACTGGCTTTAGTTGAATTTCAAAGTCCAGTCCTAAATTTTTAAAAAACTCTTGTCTTCTAGGAGACCCTGAAGCTAAAATGATTCGATGTTTTTTTAGTTTTTCGTTCAGCATTAATTGAGAATAACATACTTGTATAAAAGTAACGAAAGCATCCCGAAAAGCATGATTAATTTATACATATTACTAATGTGATGCATCTCTTTTTTTGTTGAAGCACCAAAGGTTTTAATGCTTGCATAAGTAAGCGGTCCAATAATAAATAGCAAAAAATAGCCAACAGCTATGGGTTGTTTATATAAATCTGTAACGACATAAACGATGATGCCTGCTAATGGAAAGAAATTTAAAACAGTCAATACATGCTTAGCACGCTCCCTTCCAATTGCGATAGGTAAAGTGTTCATTCCGGCTTTGTAGTCGCCATCAATATCTTCAATGTCCTTGGCTATTTCTCTTAATAGGTTTATGCAGAATGCAAATAATGCATAATCTAAAATTACTTTAAAAAAAAGGACTTGAGTATGTTGGTTAGAAAGTGTCATAGCAGGAATTAATTCAAATATTCCAACAATAATTAAGCTGAGAGCAACAAGCATAGAAATAACAATATTACCAACTAAAAGCGTGCATTTTAAATAAGAGGCATACACATAAAGTAAAATAGAAATTATAACGAATATTGAAAAAAAAGCTGCTCTACCAACTAAATGTGATAAATAAAAACCAACACCAACACCAATCAAATTAAGTATTATGAATAGATTATATGCTATTTTTTCTGAAATGGATTTATCAATAATAATGGTATTGGGTTTATTAACTATGTCCGTTTCAATATCATATATGTCATTAATAATATTTCCTGCAGCTGCTATACAAATGGTTGCTAAAATTAAAAGTGTAATACCAAAAGGATCTAAAGAAGTTTGTACTCCAAATGGTTCTAAAAGGGCATACTTAATAAACAATTGCACTAATGCAATCATCAATAAATTTTTCCAACGGATAAGATTTAAGAAACTCAAAGTTTAAAATTTATAGGAGCTACGAATTCACGAATATTTTACTGTTTTTAGTGAAACGAAGACTAAAGACTGGTTTAATCATATTTAGCCCCAAAATTACCATTCCATTTTCCTTGAACTTTCAAAACTTGCTCAATCACATCTCGTGCAGCACCTTTACCACCTTTTTTATGCGAAATGTATTTTGAAATACCTTTTATTTCTGGCACAGCATCTTGTGGGCAACATGGTAGTCCAATACCTTTCATAACTGGGTAGTCAGGAATATCATCTCCCATAAACAGCACATTTTCAGATTTAATATGCTTTTTACTAAAGTAATCATCGAGTTGCTCAATTTTATTATGAGCGCCTAGATAGATATCTGTAATACCTAAACCTTGTAATCTTAAGCGAACCCCTTCGTTCGATCCGCCAGAAATGACACAGACATTAAATCCTTTATCAACAGCCGTTTTCAAGGCATAGCCATCTTTTATGCTCATGGTTCTTAGCATTTCTCCAGTTGTGGTAACTGTAATAGAACCATCGGTTAAAACACCATCAACATCAAAAATAAATGTTGTAATATGCTCTAAATATTCCTTATAACTTTTTTCTTCCATGTGTATGTATAATCGATTTAGTAAGCAATTCATAAATATCCTTATGATGCTGGCTCTCTAATGTTTTTAAATGTTTTTTAATGGTTTTTTTATCGTTACGTTTGGCAGGTCCGGTTTGGGCCTTGAAAGGCGACATCTCCTGAACTTTCTTTGCAGTTTCTAAAATTAACGGTTTCAATAAATCAAATTCTGCACCTTCACTTTCTGTGATTTCATGACCAATTCTGTATAATTGATTAGTAAAATTATTAACAAAAACCGCTGCCAAATGCAGTACACGCCTTTGGTCACTATTTATGCGCTTTATTGGACTCCCTAAACTTAAAGATAGTTCCTTTAAAATAGGAAAACACGCTTTGTCGATGGTTTCAATGCAAATTGGCACATTCGCAAAATCCATTTCGGCATTTTTGCTAAAGCTTTGCAGTGGATAAAGTACCCCACGTTTGTGTTTTTTATCAATATCATAAACGCTCACACTACCCGAGGTATGCACAACTAGTTTATTTTTAAAAGGAAGTTTACTCGATAATTCACCAATCACATCGTCACTAACCGCTAAAATATAAACATCGGCATCTTTTAATGTGTTTAGATCATCGGTAACGTCAACTTTATTCTCATAAGATTGTATCGCCGATAAACTTCTGTTGTACCATTGAACCACAGAAACCTCATTTGTTTTACTAAACCCTTTAAATAAATGTGTAGCCACATTGCCAGCACCTAAAATTACCACTGAAATCATATTGCTAAAATACTAATGAATTATGAATTAAGGAGGCAGTTTTATTAATATTTGGGCGCATCCCCATCGGGTCGGGCTATCCGTTGCAAGTCCTCGCGATCTTGTCCCGATAGCTATCGGGATCGCTGTGGGCTTTCCACTTCTATCCCTTGCGCATTTGTTTATAGCAACAGTACATATATTGGTTTTCAATCTCAGTGTTCCATTTATGCCAATACGAGAAAAATAGTCTAATTTTGTAATCCATGAAAAATGATATCAAAACTAGAGAAGATGTGTATTTACTGGTCTCTTCATTCTATAAAAAAGTGAGAACAGATGACGTTCTTGGACCTTTTTTTAATGATGCCATTAAAGACTGGGATGCGCATTTAGATAAATTGACTACGTTCTGGGAATCCAGTTTGTTCATGACCCGTAAGTTAGAGCATAAGTATCAGGGCGACCCTCTAGAAGCTCATGTCAAGGTTGATAAACAAAACAATAATAGCATCACAGAATTACACTTCGGCTTGTGGCTAAACCTTTGGTTTGAAACTATAGAAGAACTTTTTGAAGGGGATTATGCTGAACAGGCTAAACGTCGTGCCAGAAAAATGGGAACGTTCTTATATTTGAAGATTTTTGAAGCAAGAACTCGATAAGCAGACTTGTTTATTCGTTTTTTTGTCAACTTTTTCATGACTTTAATACTTCAAAATAAACATTAATCCGTAAATTTGCGTAACCCTAAAAAAGGGGTTTTATTATGCAAAAACAACTCGCCAACATTTTCTTTTCTACGAAGTTAACCGCTGTTTTATTTATTGCTTTTGCAGCTGCTATGGCAACCGGAACCTTCTTAGATGCAGGACAAGAAACTTCACCAACACCGTACACCAGAAACTTAATTTATAATGCATGGTGGTTTGAAGCAATCATGGTCTTTTTCATTATTAATTTCACTGGAAATGTTTTTAGATTTAGGCTATATAAGAAAGAAAAATGGGCAACATTTATTTTGCATTTATCATTCATTTTTATTCTGTTGGGTGCTTTTATTACACGTTATGCCAGTTTTGAAGGTATGATGGCCATTCGAGAAGGCGCCATTGAAAACAACTTTCTTTCGCAAAAAACATACATTACAACGCTAATTGATGGAGATTATGAAATTGATGGCGTAGCACAACGCTTGCCTGTAGAACGTGAGGTTGATTTTTCAGGTCGTTTAGAAAATGATTTAAAAATAGAGACCAAATATAATCAACAGCCAATAACTATTGAATTAGAAAAGTTTATTGTTGGTGCTGAAGAAGATATTGTTCCAGATGAGAATGGAGAATCTTATTTAAAACTAGTTGAAGCTGGAGAAGGAGGGAGACATAACCACTTCTTAAAAGCTGGAGAAATAGCCAACATTCACAATGTATTAATTGCTCTTAATAAACCTACTGATGGTGCTATTAATATTACACATCAAGGCGATTCACTAACTATTAATTCGCCTTTTGATGGCGAGTATATGACCATGGCCACGAGAGCACAAGGAAAGTTAGTTAAAGATAGTTTGCAGCCTTTAGTATTGCGTTCTCTCTACAAGATTGGCAACATGCAAATGGTATTCCCTAATCCCGTTATAAAAGGTGTTTTTGATATTGTTCAAAAAGCACAACCATTAAAGAATGATGAAGATGGGGTCTTGTTAAAAGTTACAACAAATGGTGAAACGAAACGTATTGGTTTGTTAGGAGGAAAGGGAACAAACAGTAGTTTTAAAAAAATAAAATTAGGTGGTTTAGATTTTGCATTCAAATATGGTTCTAAGGTCTTAAAGTTACCGTTTGCTTTGAAGTTGAACGACTTCGAAGCGGAACGTTATCCTGGGACAGAACGAGGGTATTCTGCATATTCAAGTGAAGTAACTGTTTTAGACGATAGATCAGAAAGTTATGATTATAAAATTTTTATGAATAATATTTTAGACCATGATGGTTACAGGTTTTTTCAATCGGGTTTTGATCCGGATGAAAAAGGTACCATTCTCTCTGTAAACCATGATTTTTGGGGTTCTTTGATAACTTATATTGGTTATTTTATGTTGTATTTTGGGATGATGGCTATTCTGTTTTCTAAACATTCTCGTTTTGGCGATTTAAAACGGTTTTTAGAAAAAATAAAAGCTAAAAAAGCAAAACTGCTTACTATTTTGGTGTTATGTTTTGGATTAAATGTGTTTTCTCAAGAGCACCATGAGAATGATGGACATGACCATTCTATACCTACAAAAACACAAATAGATTCCATTTTAAAATCAAACATGTCTCCTAAAGCCCATGCAGATAAATTTGGGCATTTAGTGATTCAAGATTTAAGCGGACGAATGATGCCTGTTAATACTTACGCTTCAGAAATGCTTCGTAAGTTAAGTAAGCAAGATACTTATGAAGGCTTTGATGCAAATCAGGTATTCTTATCTATTCAAGAAAGCCCTATGCTTTGGTATAATGTGCCTATTATTTACTTGAAACTTAAAAAAGGAGATTCTATTAGAAAACTTATTGGGGCCGATATAGATGCTAAATACGTTCCGCTTGCAGATTTCTTTTCAGAAAGAGGCGAATACAAATTAGCACCATATCTTGATGAGGCTTACAAAGCTCAAATACCAAATGGATTTCAAAAGGAATTTAAAGAAACCGATCAGCGTGTTAATCTATTATACAACACAATTGAAGGTATGTCTTTGAAGATATTCCCAATTCCTAATGATGAAAATAATAAGTGGATTTCTAATTTTGATTATAAAAAAGACACGTCGAAAATAAAAGATTCCTTGTATTCTAACTTTATAAAAAATGGGTTTAGAGCGTATTTATTTACATTAAACCAAGCTAAAGAATCGGGTGATTTTGAAGAAACTGAAAAACTCTTAGAGGCATTTAAGAAAACGCAGCATCGTTATGGTGGAGACGTTATGCTAAGTGATGATAAAGTAAAAACCGAAGTGCTTTATAACAAGTATGATATTTTTAAGAAGCTTTTTAGTTGGTATTTATATGCGGGTAGTTTGTTATTTGTTTTATTGATTGCTCAAATATTTAATGATAAGCGTAAGTTTGTAAATGTTTCTGTAACCGTCTTTAAGTTTGTTATTCTAGGATTATTCATATTGCACACAGCAGGTTTAATTGTACGTTGGTACATATCTGGACATGCACCTTGGAGTGATGCTTACGAGTCTATGATTTACGTGGCTTGGGCAACGATGTTTTTTGGTTTAGCCTTCGGAAGAAAAAGTGATTTAACAATAGCATCAACGGCATTTGTCACTGCTATGATTTTAATGATTGCACACTGGAACTGGATGGATCCTGCTATTGCAAACTTACAACCTGTTTTAAATAGTTATTGGCTCATGATACATGTGGCGGTTATCGTTGCGAGTTACGGTCCGTTTACTCTTGGAATGATTTTAGGAGTTGTAGCATTAATACTCATGATTTTCACTACCAAATCCAATAAAGTTAAAATGGATTTAAATATTAAGGAGTTAACTGTTATTAACGAAATGGCTTTAACTGTTGGTTTAGTGATGCTAACCATTGGTAACTTTTTGGGAGGTATGTGGGCTAATGAAAGTTGGGGACGTTATTGGGGCTGGGATCCTAAAGAAACTTGGGCCCTTATCAGTATTATGATTTATGCTTTTGTGATTCACATGCGATTGATTCCTGGACTTCGTGGTAGTTGGTTTTTCAACTTAATGTCTATTATTGCGTTTTCAAGTATTTTAATGACTTATTTTGGAGTGAATTTCTACTTAGCAGGTTTGCATAGTTATGCGAGTGGTGATCAAATTGTGAGCGTAAAATTTATTGGTATTGCTTTTGCTTTAGTGGCTGTTTTAGGTTTGTTTGCTTATCGAGGATATGCTAAGTTTTATAAAAAATAGAGGCTATTAAAGTTTTAGGTGTAAGATTAGCTTGAAATTTATTTGATGAACAGAATATCTAGGCAGATGTTCGTGTTAGGTATGTAATAGCATGTTTGAGATCAGCGATGGTAAGAGGAAGCAAGTTATGAAAGCCTGACCTCTTTTCGGCCTTTGGTTTTGATAAATCACTCCACCGAAATACGGATTTTGCAGTTATTAAAAAACCAACATCATTTCAAATGGCGATTTTATAGCTAATGTTTTTTAGGTTTTCAAAGGCACTCCCGTAAGGTTCTCTTATGTTTTCAGATTGATATATTTTTTCTCCTATATCAATAGCTAACCTTGTATCAATATTATTAAATTGTTTATTGTCACTTTAATAAGAATAAAGGCTTCTTGGACTTGTTTTGGATGGATTTATATCTGGAAAATGTTTCCTCTATATATATCTCATGTTTTTTATGCTGAATAGGTTAATAATTGAATTAACATTCTAATATATTTGCAAAGTTAAATAGGATTAAAAAGTGGAATATGCTTAAAAATGGGAATATGAAATTATTTAAAGAATTTAAAGAGTTTGCTGTAAAAGGTAATATGATGGATATGGCCATTGGTATTATCATTGGTGCGTCTTTCAATAAAGTGATTGATGTATTGGTTAAGAAAATATTTTTGCCTCCATTGTCTTTATTAACGGGTGGTGTTAATATGCAAAATAAACGCATCATCCTCAGAGAAGCGGTAACTGATGCTAGTGGAACTAATATTACAGATGAAGTCGCTATAGGTTATGGCGCACTGGGCGAAGCATTTTTAGATTTTATGATTATAGGGTTTACAGTTTTTATTGTGGTGAAGTTTATGAATAAGCTTCGTACTAAGGCTCAAGACGCCAAAGATAAAACAGTTGTAACTCCAAAGGATATAGAATTATTATCGCATCTTACTGAATTGATGGAAGAACAAAATGCCTTGTTAAAAGCAAAACAATAATTATGGGAAAAACAGGTAGAGAAAAGAATACCAAAAATAAAGCGAAGCATTCCAAGTTGATGACCAAGAAGAAAAATAAAAAGAAAGCTGGAGAAACGTTAAGAAAGGAACGTTTAAAAGCTATTATTTTGAAAGCTAAAGAAGAAAAAGATAATTAAAAAAGAGTTTTAATTTCACTAAAAGAAACTTCCTTAAAATCCTTAATGACCATATCGGCTTTAGAATAGTCTTGATTTTTAGAGTGAAAACTATCAAAACCAACACAGAAAATACCTGCTGCTTTTGCGGCTTCAACACCATTGGTGGAATCTTCAATTATAAAGCATTCATTTTTGCTAAAACCAGTAGCTTCCGCAGCTTTAATAAAAATTTCAGGATGAGGCTTGGATTGTTTTAAATCGCCACCACTAAGTTTCGCAACAAAATATTGGCTTAAATCAAAACGGTCAAAAATTTGATTTATGCTCGTCATGGCTGCCGAAGAGGCCAAAACCAAAGTGAGTCCGTTATTATGGTAATCTTTAATTAAATTTAATACACCATCTATAAGGCCTAAGTCAGAATTACTATAAAAAAAGTGTTTGTAGTGTTTACGTTTTATGGCTACTAAAGCTTCAGGTGATTGCTCCAAACTAAAATGGTCGCATAAGCGTTTACAGATGTTGATTGTGGATTGTCCTGTGAAGGACTCATAAAATTCGGTTGAAACTTCAATGCCAACCTCATCAAACATATCATGATAGGCTTTATTATGCATAGGTTCACTATCAATAATAACACCGTCCATATCAAAAATAACTGCTTTTAACATCTTGGATTTTTTTTACGAATATATAAGAATAGAAAGGAACTCCAAAGAAATCTATTTTGTAGTTTTGATTATTTTTTTCAATATTTGCCACATATGATTGTATAATTTGAATTCCATCCAGTATCGAGATGCTCTCGAGCAAAACAAAAGCTAATTGTTTTAAACATTTCGTAACGCCCTACATTTAACAATTTCAATATGCAATCAAATAAAATTTCCTTAAAACAATTCATTCACTATTTTAAAATAGCTGTAACTGGTAAGCAACAAGAGTTTACTTCAGGAAGTATTCGACGTGCGATATTTATGTTAGCAGTTCCTATGATTCTTGAAATGCTAATGGAATCTATTTTTGCTCTCGTCGATATCATGTATGTGTCGCAAATAAGTGTAAATGCCGTTGCAACCATAGGTTTAACCGAGTCTGTGATTACTTAAGTTTATGCCATAGCCATTGGTTTAAGTATTGCGGCAACAGCAATTGTTGCTAGACGTGTGGGAGAAAAAGACTTAAAAGGCGCGTCAAATGCAGCAGTTCAAGTTATATTTTTAGGTGTATTCGTGGCGGCAATAATTAGTGTAATTGGTATTATATATCCTAAAGAACTTTTAAGCTTGATGGGTGCAGAAACTGATTAATAGAAGAGGGTTACGGTTATACTAAAGTGCTTTTAGGCGGAAATATTACTATTATGCTATTGTTTTTAATCAATGCCATTTTTAGAGGAACGGGAGAAGCATCTATCTCCATGTGGACTTTGATTTTATCAAACGGATTAAATATAATTCTAGATCCAATGTTTATTTTTGGTTTCGGACCCATTCCCGCTTTTGGTGTTGAAGGGGCTGCTATTGCTACTACCATTGGCCGTGGTACAGCAGTATTATTTCAATTAGCGATTTTGTTTTATGGTTATAGTAAAATTAAAATAGGTATTAAAGATATAATAATTCGTGTTGGTGTCATGCTTAATTTAATTAGAGTATCACTAGGGGGGATCGGTCAGTTTTTGATTGGTACCACAAGTTGGGTTTTTAATGCGAATAATAAGTGAATTTGGTAGTGAAGTGTTAGCAGGTTATACCATTGCTATTCGTGTTATGTTATTCACATTAATGCCAGCATGGGGAATGAGTAGTGCTGCGGCCGCTTTAGTTGGACAAAATTTAGGAGCTAAAAAACCAGAACGTGCAGAACAATCGGTTTGGATAACTTCAAAGTATTGCTCTATTTTTATGGGTGCTGTTTCTATAGTATATCTCGTTTTTGCTCCACAAATTATTGAGATATTTAGTGAAACGCCTGATGTCGTTAAATACGGTACTTTGTGTTTACGTATTATGACTGCTCCCTTTATATTTTATGGTTTTGGCATGATTGTTCTTAATGCATTTAACGGTGCAGGCGATACCAAAACACCTACTTATATCAATTTTGTTTGCTTTTGGTTATTACAACTACCGTTTGCCTATATTGTAGCCATCACTTTAAATTATGGTCCGGTAGGTGTGTTTTGGGCTATTGCCGTTGGGGAAGTAGCAATGGCTATTATTTCTATTATTTGGTTTAAAAAGGGGCATTGGAAAACTATAAAAATTTAAATACATGTCAAACACAAAATTTCATCCAAAAAACAAGCATAAATCTGGATATGATTTAGAAGCTTTATGTGAAGCATATCAAGATTTATTACCTTTTGTTTTTGAAAATAATTATCAGACAAAAACTATTGATTTTGCTAATCCAAATGCTGTAAAAGCATTGAATCGAGCTTTATTGTTTAAGCATTATGGCATTAATTTTTGGGAATTTCCTGATGCTAATTTATGTCCGCCAATTCCTGGGCGTGTAGATTATATTCATCACATAGCCGATTTGTTAAAATCATCTAAAATATCAGGTAGCATCAATGTTTTAGATATAGGAACAGGTGCCAGTTGTATTTATCCTATTTTAGGAAACGCTCAATATAATTGGAAATTTGTAGGAACGGATATTGATAAAAATTCATTAGAGTATGCACAAAAAATCGTCAATGAAAACAAATTAAATGATGTCATTCAATTAAGATTTCAAAAAGATGTTTCTCAAATATTTAATGGTGTTTTAAATGAAGAAGATAGCTTTTCCGTGTCCATTTGTAACCCTCCATTTTATAAATCGGAAACTGAAGCTTTAGAAGCAACGACTAGAAAACTAAAAGGGTTAAATAGGGAGGGAGTTGAGGTTGTTAGAAACTTCTCTGGTACACAAAATGAACTATGGTATAAAGGCGGAGAAAAGGCGTTTATTCATAATTATCTTTATGAAAGCTCACTTTATAAAAATAAATGTGTTTGGTTTACAACTTTGGTATCAAAAAAGGATTTAGTAAAAGGTATGTATGTGTCTTTAAAGAAATTGGGAGCTACTGATATAAAAACAATCTATATGGGTCAGGGTAATAAAATATCAAGAATTGTAGCTTGGACTTTTAAATAAAAAAGTATCGAAAACTATATCTTATGTAGTCTTCGATACCATTTTTAATTGAACGTCACTCCAAATAATAATAATTGTTATTCTTTCTTTTTTCTTAGGTCTGCTTTATAAAAGAACCCTAGTTGTAGCCGGTGTAAGCTTAATTTTTTAATTTTTCGGTTTAAATAACCAACTTGAATATTTGCTGATTTAGAAACGTTAATTCCTAAAGCGCCATATAAGCGGTTTTCTGAAAAAGCATCTACTTTCTTGGATCCAATAGTTGTAAGATATTCATTGTGAATACGAAAGAATAAGGTTTTATTAAGCGTTATTTTCGTGCCAAGTCTGTAACGGAGTCTATTATGAATAACGTTTGGACCAGATTTATTAAGGAATCGTTGTTCAACTCTAAATCTATGGTCTATTGGTAGTTTAAATAGTTTATGTTTATAACCAACCTGTTCGGATAAACGATTTTCAAAAGTATGTGGGGCATTTGTTTCAAAGCCACTATCAATATCTGAAAACCCGTAAGCTAATGAAGCAGTTGTTTTAGGTGAAACAGCATAGTTTAGCGAAAGGTTGTATAAAATAAAGTTGAAGTTATCTGCTAATTCATAGTCCCAAGCCTGAATTAAGGTACTAAAACTAACCTTATCAGAAATTTTATGGTTTCCTGAAAAAGTAAACCATGAACCTAATTCATCCTCAACAGGAGATTGAGCAAAAGTAATGTTCAGGCTAAGTACAAGTAATAAAAGGGCAATATGACGTTTCATATAAAATGAAGTTAAGTAAATAAATAGTAAAAGGAGCTCAAATTGAGCTCCTTTTAAGTTTAATAAGAACCTATTAAAAGTGTTCGTGTAAGTGATGATGTTCATCAATTAGTGGTCCACCTTCAATAATTTGTTCGGATGCTTGTTGAGCAAATTTCTCAAAGTTTAAGTGGAATGAGTGTGCTAAGTGAATAGCTTTACCAACGTAAGCTCCTTTTTGTAACCAAGTGTTCATAGGGTCTAAAATCTCTGATGGTACACCTGGACAGTATTTTGGCATGAATAATCCGAAAATAAAGTTTTGTTCGTAATCTACATTATCTAAGTCACCATTAAGGATTGCAGTAATCATTGCTCTTGTATATTTTAGTTTTATACGAGATCCTACACCATAAGGTCCTGCGCTCCATCCTGTATTAATTAACCAAACGTTTACACCGGCCTCAGTCATTTTTTTACTTAGCATTTCGCCATAAACTGTTGGGTGTAATGGCATAAATGGTTCGCCAAAACAAGCAGAGAATGATGGTACAGGTTCTGTAATTCCTGCTTCTGTTCCTGCAACTTTAGCTGTGTAACCAGAAATAAAGTGATATGCAGCTTGACCAGGAGTTAATTTAGATACTGGAGGTAATACACCAAAAGCATCACAAGTTAAGAAGAAGATGTTCTTAGGGTTGTTAGCATAAAGCGTTTCCTGAATATTATCAATGTGATGAATTGGGTAACTTACACGGGTATTTTGTGTGATGCTACTATCCATATAATCTGGTTCTCCATTATCTTTAAACACTATATTTTCAAGAATCGCACCAGGCTTAACTGCTCTAAAAATGTCCGGTTCTTTTTCTTCTGTTAAGTCAATTACTTTAGCGTAACATCCACCTTCAAAGTTGAAAATGTTATTATCTGCTGTCCAACCGTGCTCATCATCTCCAATTAATTTTCTGTCTGGATCTGCAGATAACGTTGTTTTTCCTGTCCCAGATAATCCGAAGAAAATAGCAGTATCTCCTTTTTTACCAACATTAGCAGAGCAGTGCATTGGTAATACATCTTTTTCTACTGGTAAAATCATATTTAGGGCAGAGAAAATACCTTTTTTCATTTCTCCGGTGTAAGCAGATCCTCCAACTAATGCTATTTTTTTTGTAAAATCTAGTATTGAAAAATTACCTTGACGGATGCCATAAGCTTTTGGGTCTGGACAAACATATCCCGGAGCACAAAGGATTAACCAATCTTCATTGAAGTTTTCTAATTCCTTTTGACTAGGTCTTAAAAACATATTATAAACAAACATATTAGACCAAGGTAATTCAGTTACAGTTCTAATATTTGTTCTAAATTCTGGATCTGCACATACGTAGCCATCTCTAGCATAAATTTCTTTTCCAGAAAGGTATTTAGTGATTTCGTTTTTTAGCTTATCAAAATTTTCTGGAGATACTGGTTTGTTAGTTTTTCCCCACCAAACTTTATCTGCTGTATAATCATCTTTTACAAGAAAACGGTCTTGAGGAGAACGTCCTGTAAATTTTCCTGTATTTATAGCTAGGGTTCCGTTTGCTGTTTCTTTCCCCATGCCTTTATCAACCGTTATTTTTTGAAGTTCCTCAGGTGATAAATTCCAGTTAACCGTCACATCTTTTAATCCGTATTGTTCTAAACTTGGATGTTTTGTTGCTGTTGCTTTCATTTTAGTTTAATTTAAAGGTTCCTATTTAATATTTTTTTTAAAATGGCCATATCATTGGTACAAGTATCATTGATATAATGAAGAACATAAGTAGTAATGGAGCACCCACTTTTAAGTAGTTCATAAACTTATAACCTCCTGCTGTCATAACCATAGCATTTGTTGTGGTACCTATTGGTGTTAAAAAGGCTGTTGATGCGCTAATGGCAACTACAATCATAAATGGTTCAGGAGATAGGTTTAGTGAGCTAGCAGCAAGTATCGCTATAGGCGCCATTAATACTGCTGTTGCTGAGTTATTGATTACTTGACTGAACGTTGTGGTTAGTAAAAATACACCACCTAGTAATAATATTGGATGTATGGCACCTAAATAATCAACAAGAGCGTTGGCAATTAATTGTGCAGTTCCTGTTTTTTGTAGTGCCATACCCATTGGTATCATTGCAGCAATCATAACAACACTTGTCCAACTTATACCTTTATATGCTTTTGAAATTGGTACACATCCCGTTAGTAGAACCACACCTGCTGAAATTAATGCAGCCATAGATCCTGGTACAATTTTGAAAACCATAAAAATAATCATGAGTATTAGGGCTCCTAATGCAATAAATGATTTAGAATTAAGACTTTCTACATTTTTAGCCATTCCCTCTGGACTACCAATAATGACCAGATTTTCGTGTTGCTGTTTTAGATCGTCTATATGTTCCCAAGTACCTCGTATTAAGAACGCATCGCCTGCTTTAACAGTGATTTCTTTTTCCAATAGAGGTTTCTTGTTTCTAGATACTGCTAAAAGTTGAAGATTATAGCGTTTGAAGTAATTGTTTAATTTGTATTTTCTTCCCACTAAAATAGAATTTGGGTTTACAATAACTTCAGTCATACCAACCTCTTGATTAATAAGGTTGTGTTTCAATTCATCAGTGATAGGTTCAAGAGGTAAAAGCCCTAATCTGAACGTAATCATTATTTTGTTTATAGCTTCCGTTTCCCCTTTTACAGTAATAATATCATGATAAAGAAATTCTGTGCTATGGTCTGGAAATTCTATAAATCGAGGTGTCTTTTTTAATAAATTTGGATGTCTTCTTCTTATACGAATAATAGATACGTTATAATCTTTTTCAAACTGCCACGCTTCAATTTTTGTGTTTAGTAATGGTGATATAGATCGTACACGCAAACGATAGTAACCATTGTCAACTTTATAAGCTTCAATCCAATTATGAAGTGTAGATTCAATATTTACTGGTTTATTGTTTGTTTTATTTTTTGGTAAAAGTTTATAGCCTATATATCTAAAATATAATAGGGCTACAACAAGTAGTGGCAAACCTATTAACGCAAACTCAAAGAATGAGAATCCTTCAAAACCAGCCTCCATTAAAGCATTACTAGCTATAATGTTTGGTGGTGTACCTGTTAAAGTTAATAATCCACCTGTGTTAGATCCAAACGCAACAGGCATCAACATTTTAGAAGGTAATGTACCAATGCTCCAAGCAGATGAAATGGTAAGTGGCATTAAGGTTGCCACTGTTCCTGTATTACTAACAAATCCAGATAATACACCAGCACCAAGCGTTATAATAACCAATAATTTTGGCACACTTTTCCCTGCCCATTCTACAAATTTCTTACCAGCTAAAGCTGTCCAACCTGTTTGGGCAATACCTTCGCCTATAATAAAGAGAGCAGCAATCATAATAACCGTAGGATTACTAAAGCCACTTAGAGTTTCTTTAGAATCTAAAATACCTGTCAAAAACAAACTCAGCATAGAAATTAGTGCTACAATGTCTGGTGTAAACTTTCCCCAAACAAAGAGACCAATGGTAATAACTAAAATGGTGAGCATTAAATAGATCATATATTGTAATTCTTTATTAGCTTTAGCAATTAATTAGAAGCGTTGAATAAATATAGTGTAAAATTACTTTGGAAGCCCTCTAATTATTATGACGAATGTCATGCTTTGAGTAAAGCTGTGATTTTTCAATAATTGCTAAATTTAGTAACTAAAAAATGAAGAAAACGTTAACGAATACGTTTTCGTTATATGGAGTTTTTCGATATTCTTTACTTTAGTTGAATAATATGATTTCGTTAAAAGACAAATAGACAAAAAAACATAAAGGAATATATGAAATTAGATGTTTTAGCCTTCGGAGCACATCCAGATGACGTTGAATTAAGTTGCGGTGGAACCATTGCAAAAGAAGTTTCCAATGGCAAAAAAGTTGGTATTGTTGATTTAACTAGAGGCGAGTTAGGAACTAGGGGTACGGCGAAAACTAGAGATGAAGAGGCCTTTAATGCTGGACAAATCTTGGGAGTGAGTATTAGAACCAATATGGAGTTTTCTGATGGTTTTTTTGTGAATGATAAATCGCATCAACTGGCCATTATTAAAATGATACGGAAATTTCAACCAGAAATTGTGATTTGTAATGCTATCGATGATAGACATATTGACCATGAGAAAGGAAGCAAACTAGTAAGTGATGCTTGCTTTTTGAGTGGATTGATTAAAATCGAGACCAAAGATGAAGGAGAAATACAAAAACCTTGGCGACCAAAACAAGTATACCATTATATACAATGGAAAAATTTAGAACCCGATTTAGCAGTTGATATAACTGGTTTTATGGATAAAAAGATGGAATCTGTATTAGCCTATAAAACACAGTTTTTTGATGCTAATAGTAAAGAGCCAGAAACACCTATATCTAGCAAGAGCTTTACAGATAGTATTGCTAACAGAGCTAGAGACTTAGGTAGGCTAACAGGAGTAGAGTATGCAGAGGGTTTTACTGTAGAACGTTATGTGGCTGTTGATAGTCTGTTCGATTTGAAGTAGTTAGAAAAACAATAAGAAAATATTCAAAAAGTCTTTGTAGAAAAGATTGAAATAAATTACATTTGCACACGCATTACAAAAATGCAGTTACATGGTGGTTGTAGCTCAGTTGGTTAGAGCATTGGTTTGTGGTACCAAGGGTCGCCGGTTCGAATCCGGTCTTCCACCCAAAAAGCAAAAGCCTTTCAATTTATTGAAAGGCTTTTTTTGTATTTATAATTAATCGAGCTTAACTCGCTCATCTCTATTAGCCAACTCCCAAGCTGTGTAAAAAATAAGCTTAGTACGCGTTTCTAGAAAGGCATAATTTATTTTATCTGGTGTGTCCGATGGTCTATGATAATCGGCGTGAGTACCATTAAAATAGAAAATCACAGGAATATTATTTTTTGCAAAATTATAGTGGTCTGAACGGTAATAAAAGCGATTCGGGTCATCGTCCTCATTATAAGTGTAATCAAATTCTAAATTGAAATATTTCTTATTAACGTCTTCTGAAAGGTTATGTAATTCTTTACTTAATTTATCTGAGCCAATTAAGTATAAATAATTTTTACCACTTTCTTCATGTTTTGGATCAACACGACCAATCATATCAATATTTAAATTAGCCACTGTATTTATTAAAGGAAAAATGGGATCCTCATCTGCATAATAACGTGAACCGAAAAGTCCTAATTCCTCTCCAGTAACATGTAAAAACACGATAGTACGTTTCGGCCCATTACCATCCTTTTCGGCTGCTCTAAAAGCTTCAGCTATTTCTAAAATGGCTACAGTTCCAGAGCCATCATCATCAGCACCATTGTTGATGTCACCATTATTACTAATTCCTATATGGTCAAGGTGTGCAGAAATGATAATAACTTCATCTGGTTTTTCACTTCCTTTAATAAAAGCAATAACATTCTCTGAATCTTTTATACCATTCCCAAAATAACTGGCTGGAATATCCTGAAAATAATCATCTTCAGCAATAGGAGAGGGAATGTTATTAGTGCGATAATTATTCTTTATAAATTCAATAGCTTTTTTTTGACCAGGTTCTCCAGTTTTTCTTCCTTCGTACTCGTTTGAGGCATAGGTATAAAGCATATCTTTAAGCTCACTAGAAGTTATTGTAGCAGCAAAAGTTTCAGGATTAACGACTTTTTCAGTTTTATTTTGTGAACTACTACAGGATGTGAAAAATGTTGTAGCGCAGATAAGAATTACTAGTTTTTTCATGTGTTTATACTATTTTAGATATGCTATATTACAAAAAGGAACGAATCGGCTAGTTAATTTTCAGTCTATTTTAACAATTCATTATTTGTATCTACCGCTAATCGATGATCTTGATTAACAATTTGCCAAGCTGTAGCAAAAATGAGTTTGGTGCGTTTTTCCAATAACGGGTAATCTATTTTATCTGGAGTATCTGTTACTTTATGATAATCGTCGTGCTCACCATTAAAGTAAAATATTACTGGAATACCATGAAAAGCAAAATTATAATGATCAGACCGATCATAGTAATCATTTGTATCACCTTCTGCATTAAACCTATAATCTAGATTGATGTTAAAAAAACGATTATTTACTTTTTCAGAAACATAATGCAGCTCTTTGCTTAATCTATCTGAACCTATTAAGTACATATAGTCTTTATCATACTTATGATAATTGTCTATTCTCCCAATCATATCTATATTAAGATTGGCAATGGTTTTTTCAAGCGGGAATACGGGATATTTTGTGTAGAATTCAGAACCTTTTTTGCCTATTTCTTCTGCAGTTAGGTGTAAAAATAGAATACTTCGTTTAGGGGCATGACCTTCATCTTTGGCTAATTTAAATGCTTGCGCCATTTCCATTAGGGCTACTGTTCCAGAACCATCATCATCTGCTCCATTATTTATAAGCCCATCCTTAGTAACACCTAAGTGATCTAAATGGGATGAAATCACTATCACTTCTTCTGGATGTTCAGAACCTTCAATGTAGGCTAATACATTTTCCGAACTTCCATATTTATCATTAAAAAAGCTAGAAGGAATAGTTTGATAATAGTTTGTGCCGCCAAAAGGAGAATCGATGTTCTCGCTTTCATAATAAGATTTCAAGAACTCAGCGGCTAGTTTTTGCCCAGGTTCTCCAACTCTTCGACCCATAAAATCATTAGATGAAAATTTATATAAGTGAGTCTTTAGCTCTTCAGCATTTATAGTATTTGCATATTTGATAACTTGAGTGCTATCCATTAACACTATATTATCTTTAACATCTTGTATTTTGGAGATGTATTTTTTTGTAGCACAAGTACCCAGCAATGTAAATAGAGAGAGAATATAAAATACCTTCATGTATATTAAGCAATTATTAACTGCATGCAACTTAAAACCAGATTATTATCTTGTAGCGATAAAATTATAAGTTTGATAGTTGAATTATTTTAGTCAAGAGCAAATATACATATTTACAGCAAAAATTACTTACTCATCAAATGGAATATCTTCTAATTCAGATTCATCAATTTCAATATCAAGATCTTCTAATTCTTGTATAGATTCTACTTCTAGTTTGTCTTCTATAGCTTCAATAGCATCTGTATTGGAAACTTCCGTTTTGGTGAAAATTGATTTATATGTTGTAATAGCCAAAGCTATAAAAGTTAATATAAATGTAAACTGTATGATTTTTTTAACGCTCCCCTCTTTTTTCGAAAGATAAAATGCGATAATACCAAAAATTAATGCTCCGATAGCAGGAATAATTGCTAAGTTTGATAAGGGTAAAACAGAAAAAATAATCGCGAATATGGATGCTATTAAAGCTAGAATAGTAAACAATTTTTTCATCTTAAATGTATTTAGTGTTTTAAGCCTGAAGCTGATTTTATTTTTAACTCTCCGGTACCTACGGGTATTTTAAATTTACCATATACAGGGATTTTATTTTCGTCTGCGGTAAGCCATAAAGTACCATTTACAGTATTTGAACTTGCAGATCCTAATGAGATTTTATAGCATGTTTTAGTTCCTAAAGCTGTAGAAACCGTCTCCTTTCCTAAGTAAGTTACTTTGGCTTTAATTTCTTCCCTGTCAAACAAAATAGTAAAATCTTTACTAGTACCAGGGCTTAAGTTCCTTAAATCAAAAGTTCTTATTGTATATAATGTTGAAATAATATCTTTAGTATCAGCACCTATAGGTACTGTTTTCTTTTGAACCCAATTACTCTTTTTTCTTTGTACGGTTTTCACCGTTTTAGTTTTATGACTAAAGGTATACTTCATGTTTTTATAATAACCACCTTCATTAATATCTCTATTATATAAATAGGGTTTTAAGGTTTTTGGATTAACATAACTTTCATATAAATCTCTAATTTTAAAAAAATTATCCCATTTGCTATACGTAGTTGCTTTACATTTTAATCGTAATAGAGTTGTTTTTGATGTTTTAACGGCACTGGTTTCCATTGTGACCTCAGCCAAATCCGTTAAAATACCAGACATATTATAAGAAGCGGTGTAGGTGAGTTTTTCTCCAAATCCAATAGCATTGTTTTGTGCGATTAGTGGTATTGAAACTAAAAACAATAGCAAAAAAGAAATACGTGTCATAAAAGTAATTTAGGTTATAACGTACTATTAGTCATTTATTGTGCCGAAAATACAATGCTTAAAATTACTATACTAATTTATTATTGTACAGTATTTGTTTTACTGATTTATATCATAGTTTTTAAAATGGATTAAGTATAAGTTTACTTGGTAATAAATTTTATGGTCATGAAAAACATCCTATTGCCTACAGACTTTTCTAAAAATTCAATAAATGCTATTGGTTATGCTTTAGAGTTTTTAAAAGATCAAAAATGCCAGTTTTATATCTTAAATGTACAGAAAGCATCTTCTTTTATAACAGATGATATGATGGTTGTAAATTCATCTACGACTATTTATAAAACATTAATTAATGCGGCAAAAAAATCTATCAATAATATAGTCTCAACAATTAATGAAGAGTTTAACAATAAAAACCATCAATTTCATTCCATTGTAGATTATGATAATTTTATAGACTCCATAAATCAAGTTTGTAAAAATCGTGATATAGATTTGATAATTATGGGTACCAAAGGCGCTTCAGGCTTAGAGAAAGTACTCTTTGGAAGTAATACCGTAAGGGTAATGCAACGCTGCAAAGCACCAGTTTTAGCTATTCCTAACGGATGTGAATTTAAGAACTTGGATAATATTGCTTTAGCAACGACAAACTCAAAAAGCTTTAAAATAGAAGATTTGGAGGTTTTAAGAGAAATTATGACTATGAATAAATCTTCATTACAAATATTCCATCTTGCAGATCAAAATCATTTACTATATGATACGGATGATAACATCGCTTTTTTTAACAATAATTTTAGCCAGCTGAGACATGAATTTGTAGAAACAGCAAAAGATGATATGTTTAATGTAGTTCATGA
>Ga0213861_10000678_pt1 | contig 30099 bp, 23 predicted proteins | sample PICome_4_FD_160110 | JGI IMG/M metagenome (GOLD analysis project Ga0213861, IMG submission 160110) | Coastal seawater microbial communities near Pivers Island, North Carolina, United States - PICO131 | ecosystem: Environmental > Aquatic > Marine > Coastal | place: USA: North Carolina... | reverse complement strand
CGCAAGATCAAGATGAGTTGAACCAATCGAATGTGTTGAAAACCCGGTTCCCTGTGCAATCGTTACAAGCTTGCTTCCTTTTAAGGCCACTACTTTGAGAATACCGCCAATATGCGGTGTTTGGACATAGGCAACTTCCAAATTTCCATCACCATTAAAATCTGCTATTCCCACAGGGTTCAACCACCTGAACCCTCGTCCAATCGGTTCTGTGGCATACAAAAGAGAAAGTGAATTACCGTTTGGGACATATGCTTCTAGGCGTGCACCATAACTTCTATCAGATCTTACTACCCACACCTCTTCTTCACCATTTTGATCGATATCTGCGATACGAGGATATAAATCCTCAAAAACAGACTCATCAGGAATTCTGTAATTTAGAACCATTCCACTGTCCAATTCTACAAAAAGAGAACCCGCTTCAATGGCGTCGCCGAGTACTCCGTGAGGATAGCGCTCGGTTGGCTCTGCAAACCATGCACGAGAAATAGACTTAAGCCCATTTGCAATAGTCGTGTGGGGCACCCGTTCTGTAGCTATTACATTCCCGTATACCAAAGCCGATAAGAAGACAAAAATATACTTGATATGGAACATAGTAAAACCTGTAGATGAAGACTCAAGAGTATAAGAATATTTTCAAGCACAACGCAGATCATTAAATGCGAATCATAGTCAATGCTGCTGAATAATCTATCTATCTATCAACAACGGTATAGCAAAGCAAAAAATATTTCATAATTTGTGGCTAATTAGGCCCAAAATAATGGATTTTTGTATTTGGGAAAACAATATTTCGTCGTAAACTTCATGTTTATATCGCTTATCACTTTAAAGAAAAATCCTAAACAGATCATCCATCAACTTCAACGAATAGCATGCAATATTATGAACACTGATTTAGTCGGTCAAGTCGGATTTGGCACTCAGATTAGAAAATCCCCTTATTTCCATTCTACGCAAAAATGGGGAGCGACAGGTTACTCTGTCTACAATCATATGTATATTCCGAGAAGTTTCGGCAGTGCTGAGGACAATTATTGGAATCTAATAAATAATGCCATTCTTTGTGATGTCGGCGTCGAGCGTCAAGTTGAGATAACCGGCCCAGATGCGGCTAAATTCACTCAACTACTAACACCACGCAACTTAAGTAAGTGTGAGGTGGGTCAATGTAAATATGTATTTATGACTGATTCTAGTGGTGGAATCATTAACGACCCGGTGTTACTGAAACTTGGCGAAAACCATTTTTGGTTATCCCTAGCAGATAGCGATGCCTTATTATGGGCCAAGGGCGTGCAAGTTAATTCAGGTATGAATGTTACAATTACTGAGCCGGATGTTTCCCCGCGGCAACTGCGAGGCCCAAAATCAAGGGAAATCATGTGCGCAGTGTTTGGCGATTGGATAATGGACCTTCGCTACTACTGGTTCAAAGAGTTCGATCTTGGAGACATCCCACTTGTTATTTCACGCACAGGATGGAGTAGTGAACTAGGTTATGAAATTTTCCTTCGCGATCAGAGCAAAGGGGACCGACTATGGGAAATATTGATGGAAGCCGGTTCGCCATTAGGTCTAAAGCCCGGGCATACATCCACAATACGCAGAATTGAAGGTGGAATGTTATCTTATGTCGCCGATATTAATCTTGATAATAATCCGCTCGAACTTGATTACCCCCATCTAATTGATCTGGATATGCAAGCTGAATTTATTGGCAAAAAGGCACTAAGAGAAATTCGAAAAAATGGGGTCAAACGTAAGCAAGTTGGGTTAGAAATTAGTGGTCCGCCTCTTTCTACACCCAATACGGAACCTTGGATAATAGAAAATAAGTCGGACGCTATCGGCAAGGTAACATCGGCCGTTTACTCACCGAGACTTGACAAAAACATCGCATTAGCAATTGTTGATTACAAATATGTAGAGATTGGAACAAATTTAGCAATAAGAACGAATGCGGAAAAATTTACCGCCATCGTTGTTCAGAAACCCTTTTACGATCCAAAGAAAACAATAGCCTCAAGGGTATAATATTCTCAATCGTTGCTAATCACTTTGTGAGATGGCACGTGTTTTGCAGGAAAAGCTATGTCTTTATCTGCATCGATTCTAAAGTCGATGCAGACAACTTAAGAAAATTGCGTCTGGATGATCGGACTTTATACTCCATACTTACGCGGTATCCGACCGATTTGACAGTTTCGGCATAACAAACGTTTTAACTTTACAATCGGTACAACCATGAAAGCACTTGTATGTAATCAGTACGGGCCACCGGAAAACCTCGTGGTCACTGAGATTCCATCTCCGACCCCCAGCGTCGGTCACGTCATTATTGATGTCATCGGAGCTGCAGTTAATTTTCCAGATTTATTGGTCATAGAAAACAAATATCAAATTCAACCACCCTTACCGTTTTCCCCAGGTAGTGAAGTCGTTGGTATCATATCGGCGATAGCCGAAGGCGTTGAGCATTTAAAGGTCGGTGACCGCGTTATAGGTCTGTGTTTAACCGGCGGTTTTCGGGAACAAATATCCATTTCGGCGTTGGCGTGCATCAAAATACCGGATGACATCTCATTTAGAAATGCAGCAACCCTAGGGCTAGCATACGGCACTACTATCTATGCTTTAAAAGATCGGGCAAATATTCAACCACAGGAAACCCTACTGGTAACTGGTGCATCCGGCGGCGTTGGGCTTGCGGCAGTTCAGATTGGAAAGGCCATGGGTGCAACTGTTATCGCTGCAGCATCAAGTAATGAAAAACTCAATATTTGCAAACAGCACGGCGCAACCCACTTACTAAAATATGCGAAACAACTTGATGATAAAGAATCGCAAAGGAATTTTTCGAAACAGATAAAATCCTTCGGTACTGGAGGTGTCGATGTTGTGTATGACCCACTTGGCGGGAACTATGCCGAACCGGCTATTCGCACTATGAACTGGAACGGTCGTTATCTAGTTGTAGGTTTTGCAACAGGTCAAATACCGTCCATACCTATGAACTTACCCTTGCTAAAGGGCTGTTCATTATCAGGCGTATTTTGGGGTGAATTCGTAAAGCGACATCCCGAGCTAAACCAGGCAAATTTTGAATATCTTTTTGAACTTATAAGAAATAAGTCTCTAACACCCCACATTGCCAGCGTTTATCCTTTGGAACAAACTCCACAGGCACTTTACCAATTACAATCCCGAACCAGTTCGGGCAAAATACTCATAGCCGTCGACTCGAATAGAATTTAGGGTTCTCATAATAAAATAAAACATATCATGTCTAACCAATCGCTTACTGAGAACAAGTTCTCCCGGCCTAAAAGTGTTTGTCCTGTCTGCAAAACTAAAGATATTGCGGCATCACAAGTAAACGCTTGGAATTTTGCGATAATTTCTATTTAGATGTATTGTGTAGGAATAACTTGCGCAGATACTAATACGGTCTCTTCGCACCGTACTTAATTTAGCAAGCGACTTTGAAACTCTTGGTCGTGCATAGTTTCTATCAATTTTCTAGCATGCAATCTGACGTAAAAGAAGATGCTAATGCAACTATAGCCGTAATATAACCGACGCAAACATTAAGCTTACAAAGTACCAAAAAAATTCTTAAACTCTATTGGCTTACTTACTTAACAAAAGTTTTGGGTGTGAATATTCTATGAATAATAAATCACTTGGTTACGCTTGTTGGATTTATCCAATCTCAAACAAACCACTAACCAATTACGGCGTATGATTAAATGAAACGAGGCTACTTTTTAGGCTGCAATTCTAATATTTGGGCCACTTCAATTAATAATCTAACCCAGCAAGGGATTAAATTTGATTATGTCAGCGGTATACCTGACGCCCTTGATCAACTAACTATAGAAGAAACGGCAACTAAACATCATGTTAGGGATTTAGAGCGTGGCATCCTTCCCACGGAAATTGATGAGTCCGATTTCCCAGCTCTAGATGAGAAAATTTTATCGTTGTATAGGGACATTGAGCTCACATGTTTCGATATGGCAGATCGCATGGATACCGGGTATACATTTTCGTACCAAGAAAGACTTCGCCACTATTTAAAAATGCTCGCATTTTGGTTATATAAAATTGAGGTTTCCAAACCTGATTTTATTGTATTTCAACAGACACCCCATTCTGTCGATAGCTTTATCCTGCTTGGAATTTGTAGGCAAAATAATATCCCAACAATATCTTTTCTACCAATTAGTCCACTGGAGTTGGTTGTACCTTTAACAGATTTTCAATTAGGTTTGAAACAAGTTCAAAAACTGTACCGTAGCTACTCTGAGGAAACTTATTTAGAGGCCAAAAAAAATATGCCCGAATATTTAGAGGAGTATCTGGGCAAGTTATCAAGATCTTATGCGGAAGCAATTCCACCGTACCTCGCACAGAGACTGGAACATGCTCAAAATATTAAGGTAAAGAATAAATATTTTAATCCCATAAGAATTTTAAGAAAGCTTCGTAATCCAAAAAACTATGGAGATTATAGTCTACGTTTATTCAAACTACTTTTAGAAAAGTCTCGACGTACAAAAGTTTCTCATGCCCCCGGGAATAACTTAAAAAGAGCTGGGGAACCACTCGAAAAATCTAGATTAACTGGCAAAGAATGGATTCAATATAAACAACAAGCAGCTCGATTCAAATTAAGTCTAAAAGCAACCTATGATAGTTATTGTTCTGAGTTCAATGCAGATACCCCTTATATTTACGTGGCATTACATTACCAACCTGAACGCACTTCTACACCCGAAGGTGGTAGATTCACAAATCAATTACTCATGGTGAAAATGCTTGCCAAGCATTTACCCAAAGGCTGGAAGATCATTATTAAGGAAAACCCTACTCAGCTATTGCCTTATACGTTGCACGGCGAACGAGGACGCTACCACTATTTTTATGATGATTTACTGCGAATCTCTTGTGTAGAATTCGTAAAAATTGAAACACCTCAGTTCGAACTCATTGATAGTGCAAAAGCAGTTGCTACAATATCTGGCACAACTGGATGGGAATCTTGTGTTCGGGGTGTTCCTGTGCTCATTTTTGGTGAGGCTTGGTATAAAGGCTGTGAAGGAATTTTTTACTGTGGAGAGAATGGTGAGTGCCGCGAAGCGATTGAAACTATTTCGAATGACTTTGAGATTGATATGAAGAAAGTTTATTATTTTTTATTTTGCTTATCTCAATCAGGGTTTAGGGGTTATTTGAACCCTAAAAGATATAAGGACCCAATTAAAGCAGCAAAATCAAATATACATCATATTACAAAAATGTTGGGTGTCCATATTTTATCCATATTTTAGGTTTGAATTCGTAAAACGACATCCCGATCTAAACCAGGCAAACTTTGAATATCTTTTTGAAATTATAAGAAATAAAGCTCTAACGCCACATATTGCTAGTATTTATCCCTTGGAACAAACACCACGGGCACTTTACCAATTACAATCCAGAACCACTTCGGGCAGAATACTCATAGTCATCGCCTCTAGTAAAATTTAGAGTTACCATCATAAAATAAAAACATATCATGTCTAACCAATCGCTTACTGAGAATAAATTCTCCCTGCCTAGGGATGTTTGTCCTGTCTGCAAATCTAAAGATATTGCAGTATCACAAGCAAACCTCTTGGAATTTTGCGATAACTTCTATTTAGATGCCTTGTGCACGGATCTCAACATTTCAAAGGATGACCTTAAAGAATATGCTGTTGTCCATGAATGTAGTCGCTGCTCGACGGTTTTTTGTGATCCATGGTTAAAATACGAAGTAGCCTCAGAAATATTTAATGTCGTTTATGGCCAGCACAATCGGGGTTGGGATGCTTTATATGGATGGCTTGCTAATAAACCCGTGCAGTCCTTTCGTGCCTTGCTTGATCTAGCAATCGACTATGTGGGGCCAATATCCACCTATGGAGAATACATGTGTCCGTTCATGGGCAATCTTATGTTCTATAGAGACGAAGAACTCCAGAAAATTGACAAAAACACCTTATATGATGCAAGCATTAGTTACATTACTGCGCGGCATCAGAATGCAAAACTGTCGGCGGACCGTAAAAACAAATCAGAAATATTAAGAGAACGTAGCAAAGCTAGTTTAGAAAAATTACAATCTCTGAGAAAAAACAAGAAGGAAATATCGATCAAACGCTACCTACTTCACGAGGCATCATCACTTTGCTGGGGCCATGGTTGCATTGGCGACGGAGTAAATTGTAAATCATTGGTCGGGCCCCTTCTTGCCGCTAACATTTTGACTACTCAAGAGGCACTAGGCCAAAATCTTAAAATAGATTTGATAGGTGTATTTAATACACTGGATCATGTCACTGATCCGCTAGGGACGCTTTATGACTTATTGGAAATCAGTAGTGCTGTATTGCTAATAAATCATGCTCAGCCGATTATCTCCAAACAACATAATTTTGTTTTTCGTCCAGGTTTTCTCGACTACCTTAGAGGGCAAGGACTATCAGTTACCGACTTAACCAACAAGGTTCAATACTCTTCAACTGAAATAAATAAAGATAAAATAATTGCTCTTATTCAAAAATAATTAGTCATTAACCGTCTGTTTCGTGCACTCGAAAAAATAGTAGCTGATAACACCTAGGTCACTACATGGAGATCATTCATTTAGTTAACCTTTACAATTCTTGGGCGGACCGTCGTGGGTTTAGCAATTAATCACACTACGGCAACACCTACTTTTCCCTAGAAATTATCGGGGTTCCAGATGTTGTCAATATATTCAATCACTTCATACGAAATTTCTTACGAAACGGATGCAACTGCAGCTACTCGCTCGGGTCCACAAGCTCTTCCCATCGGTGACAGGCTACATCGTGCTCAAAACCAAGTTTTGACAAGCGCGGTTCTTCGGTGCGACAAATATCGATAACATGCGGACAACGCGTATGGAATTTACATCCAGGTGGCGGGTTCGAGGGCGATGGAATTTCGCCTTCAAGTTTCTGCACATCACCTGCATAATCTGGATCCAAAGACGGTATTGCCGATAATAAAGCTTTGGTATAAGGGTGCCGAGGTTCAGCGAAAAGCTCACGTGTCGGTGCGGTTTCCACAATTCGACCTAGATACATCACCGCAACATGATCACAAGTATGGGCGATAACACTTAGATCATGACTAATAAATAGGAATGTTAGGCCCATATCTTGCTGTATTGATTTCAACAGATTGAGCACATCAGCCTGGATCGACACATCGAGTGCCGCGACGCTCTCATCTGCCACAATAAAACGAGGATTAGAAACTAACGCTCTGGCAATAGAGATACGCTGCCGTTGTCCACCGGAGAATGCGTGAGGAAATCGACGTAAATGCTCTAAATTGATTCGACATTTTGCAGCAATTTCACGCACCCGTTCATCAGTCTCTTCACGGCTTTTTGTTAGCCCCATAACCTCCAAAGGCTCAGCGATGATATCGCGCACCGTCATACGGGGACTAAGGGCAGCGTAAGGATCCTGAAATATGAGTTGAGCACGTTTGCGGTAATCCGTCATTTCTTCAGCGGAAAGAGACGTCAAATCATAGCTAACATTTTCATCAGTATAGGTTATTTTGCCTTGCGCAATGGGCACAGCACGTAACAAGGCACGCCCATAGGTTGTCTTTCCGGAGCCCGATTCACCAACCAGTCCAAAAAAACTGCCTTGTTGAATATCAAGTGAAATACCTTCCACTGCACTTACAAAAGGCTTAGGGCCAAAAAGTCGGGTTGCTGGAAGTGGAAAATGAACGGATAAATCTCGCGAAGATATTAGTGCTTTTTTAGTCATTTTGAATTCCGACCCTCTTCCATCAAATGACAAGCCACTAAATGCTCATCGCCTTGGGTTGTGTAACTGGGTATACGAGATTCACATTCGTTGCCGAGGCTAACGGGGCAACGAGTATTGAATACGCAACCGCTTGGGCGATCAAGTGGCGAAGGAATATCACCTGCAATTGCTTTTAACGGAGTATCCAAATCATCGAGTCTGGGCAATGCCTCCATCAAACCTTTAGTATAGGGGTGACCTGGGTTTCGCAAGACATCTCGCACAGCGCCCTTTTCTATCAACGTGCCTAGATACATAACCACCATCCGATCCACGGTTTGCGCAATAACGCCCAAATCATGGGTGATAAATAATATAGCCATATGAAACTCTTTAACTAAATCCTTCATCAAATCAATCACTTGTGCCTGTATGGTTACATCAAGCGCTGTGGTTGGCTCATCGGCAATAAGCAACTTAGGTTTAGTTGACAAGGCCATTGCGATCATTGCTCGTTGGCGCATACCGCCCGAAAATTCAAAGGCATATTGACCAAAACGCTGTGCTGGGTCTGGAATCCCAACCCGTTCCAGCATTTCAATGGATATCTCCTTAGCCCGAGCAAGCGACATATCGGAATGTATAAGCAACTGCTCGGTCATTTGGTCACCAACCGAAATAGCCGGGGCAAAACTCGCCATGGGCTCTTGAAAAATCATCGAGATAGCACCGCCACGAATAACTTTTTTGTCACGCGACTTAGCTAGAGAAAAAACATCAATCTCGTCGTCCTCCAAGTTCATAATGATTTTACTGTCGGAACCGTAAACGCAGTTTTCCGGATTAAGCAGCATCAGAGCCTTGGCTGTAACAGATTTTCCTGAACCGCTTTCACCCACTAGACCAAGTATTTCTCCTGGCGCTATATCGAAAGATACGTTATCTACAGCAGTGACTAGACCTTCATCCGTGTTGAACTTTATAGACAGATCTTTTACTGAAATTAATGGTTTACTCATTTTTTTGAATCCGAATATGGATCAGCCGCATCACGTAAGCCGTCGCCAACAAAAACAAAGGCCAACACTAGCGTGATGAAGAAGAATACGGGTATGAAATACCATTGATAGTTTAGCAAAACGTCCGCGCTGGTCACATTTTGTAACATTACACCGAGGGAATTAACCGGGTCTTTCAAGCCGAGACCAATAAAACTTAACCCAGTTTCCGATAACACCATATAGGGAAACGAGATGACCAGATCCACGATGATGTAGCTGGTAAAACTAGGAAGTAAGTGGCGTCTGATAATATGACCTGGCTTGGCACCACAAAGTTGTGCCGCTAAAACATATTCTTGATTTCTTTCTGTTAACAAGTGAGTTCGGACCCTACGCGCCAAGGTTGGCCAGCCAACAAAACCTAGTATGATGGAGATGAACAAAAATCGTGTTTCCGAACTCCAGGTATCGGGAATGAACGCGGCTAGTGCCATAAATAGGGGTATTGTCGGTATGGTTCGTACCGCATCCGTGATCATCTGTAAAACAGAATCTATCTTGCCACCGTAATAACCCGATACACCACCAATCATCAATGCTAAAACGAAGGCAATAAATACTCCAATAGTTCCCACTGCCAACGAAGTGTTAATCGCCTGTAGCGTTCTGGAATAAATATCTTTACCTGTCGAGTCGGTGCCAAAGATATGAACCTTACCCTTATCAACACCAAACAGGTGAGTATTGAACTGCAAACCAAATAAGGTATACGAATCGCCTTGTGGTAGAAAGGTCAGATATCGGCGCCCCTCCAGCGACGTATCGATTTCAGTCACCCAACGAAAGTTGGTCTTAATCGAACGACTACGCTCGTGAGAATAAATAAAAGGTCGCAGGCTACAACCATTATCATCACAAAAATTGGGGACATTGGGTGCGCCATTTAGATAGTCGGCATTTCGCCCTGTGATAGTTGGGTCGTAGGGAGTCAGAAACGGTGCAAAAATGCCAGACAATATCAAAATTATGAGAACCGCGGCACCAACCATGGCGGCTTTCTGTTTTTTGAAACGAGTCCAGATTAGTTGACCTTGGGAAGCCGTAAAATAGGCTTCTTTGAGTTTCTGGTCTACGTTCGCACCACTACTAGATAATTCAGTCATATGCTTACCCAATTATGCTGCGACGAATACGCGGATCAATGAGTGCCAGAGCAAGATCCGTGATGAAGTTTATTGTTACGATACTAGCTGTTAGCATAAATATTATCGCTCCAGCCAATTGTTGGTCATTTGATCTGGCTAATGCCTCAATAAGCAATGAACCAGCTTCCGTTAACGTCAGGATCAAAGCCACGATTGGTAGTTCGTTAAAGATACGATTCAGGTCAAATCCCAATGAGTTAATAATCGGTGCCAAAGCATGGCGAGCTGGATAGCGCCACATTAATCGTCTACCGGTAACTCCACGGGCTGACGCAGCCACAACATAGAGTTTTCCAACTTCGTCAGACATCAACGCTCGCACGGTTTGGATAGCAAAAGCCGTTGCCGACCAGGCCAGTATGAACACCGGTAACCATGCCCGAGAGAGAAAATCAATAACCCGATCATAAGACCAGGGAACATCACGAAATTCTTTGGAAAATAATCCTGTGAGCGTATCGCCAAAGTAAATCGTTGAAAACAGCATAATCATTAACGCCAACAGGAAATTGGGCATCGCAAGTCCAAGATAGCTGACCAGTCGCAAGCTATTATTAAGCATCGGGCTTTTGGACGTCGCTGAAATAATACCAATAGGAATGGCAATTAGATAAGCGACCAGTAACGATACTAAGCAAATACCAAGACTCAACCAGAATTTCTGTCCCAGAAGCTCACTAATGTTAAGGCGCAATATACAACTATCACCAAACTCACCCTGAAAAGCATTAACTATCCATGCTCCCCAGCGCACGAGGTAGGCCTTATCCAAGCCTAATCGTACACGTTCTGCATCGATATCGGCAGTCGTTATCACTGAACCTTGAGAGCTCTTGAAAGCCAGATAGCGTTCAGCACAATCACCTGGCACCATTTCCATCAAACTAAAAACGATGAAAGACACCAACATCAAGGTAATCAGCGCCAATGACGCACGAGTTAGAGCAAAACGTACAAATTGCATTTCTTCTATGTTCCTGGACGTTTGTAAATAACTAGAAATTTACGGAGCTGCTGAAATACATGCTAGGTTCAGCTGTATAACTACTGATAACAGAAACCCACGGACCTGCAGTCAGGCCCGTGGGTCATTTTCACTATATGTTAACCAGATTTTCCTTATTCGCTAAAGAACCACTGTGGCCCACGATAAGGGTAAGAACGATAATAAGCATAAGATGCGGTCTTATACTCAGGAAAGTTCTTCAGATTATTACTATGATAAATAGGCGATACTGATTTTACCGTACCAATAAACAGCAGTTGTTCCGCTGTTGACTGAACCAGTTTTTTACCATATTTGATAGACTCAGGAGAGCCAGCTGTGGCCGATTGAAACGAAGCAATATCATCAATCATCTCATAAACAAATTCCGGTGGCTTAACACCTGATGCCCCATCGGAATCTAAGTACTCTCCCCACAGCATTGCAGATACCTGGTTAAAGTAGTTATCATAAGGCGGTATAAACAACTCTGAAATACCCAAAATAACGGCCAATGGCTGTCCTTTTGTATAAATCGTTACGTCGAGTTTATTGCCCGATGCCGCGGAACGAAATTCATCCGTAGTAACTTCTTTAACAGTGTTATCGATGCCGACATTTTTCCAGTGTTGACCAACAAGCTCAACCATTTTGATCGAAGCGGCTTGAGTGGCAACTTGAAGGTTTAACACCAGTTTTTCACCATTGGGCAATTCACGAGTGCCGTCGCCGTCGGTATCAACCATGCCTACTTCATCAAGTAATGCATTGGCCTTGGCTGCGTCAAATTCAGCGTAATATTTTTCCCACTTCGGATCAATAAAAGAAGGCGTAGGAGAAAAAGCAAGATACTGTTGCGGTGTACCAAGACCAAAGAAAATAACTTCGTTAATCTCTTCCCGATTGATCGCTACAGACATTGCCTGACGAAACCTCAAATCACTAAATACTTTACGCTTTTCCAAATCTTCAGAAGTTACGTTAAAAGCAAGGGTAGGCATGGCAACTTCGGGTTTCATTTCTACCGTATAGTTACTTTTTTCCTGATTTTCCAATAACAATGGCGCGTAGTCCAAGTTTAGAGCCTGTTGTTTAAAGTCAACTTCTCCGTTGACCAACTTCAACAAACGCACTTCACTTTCGCTAACGAACAACTCGTCCTGCTCGCTGATATACGGTAATTGATTACCCGCAGTATCGACCATATGAAAATATGGGTTGGCAACGAGATGACGTCCTTCTGTGGATTCAGCGATCAGGATGTGGCTTTCCAAAGTAGGAGCAGTATCAGCCGGCATCTTTGCTACTTTATCCGCGTTAGTCAGCATCGGTGTTGGTGTGTCCATCCAATCTGAGCTACCGTAGTAAGCGGCGACAACGGCATAACCGTTTTCAAAGCCAAGATCCGCTGCTAATTTATCCGCATCTGGATTAACGGCTGGGTGAAATTGGCCCAGAAAGTGCTTAGGTTGAAAGCCTTGAGCATAGTGATTGGCAAAATGCGATAGTAAGCCAGGTTTAGGTGACGGTAAGTTAAAACGTACCGTTTGCTTATCAATCACGTCAACAGTCATCTGCTCACCAGCAACCAGTACGTAATCTTTAGGTTTTTCTCTTACATTTGGATCAACTGCAAGGTTTTCATACCAAAACTCAACATCTTGGGCACCAAAAGGTGCACCGTCAGACCATTTATGGCCTTTACGTAAGAAAAAGGTTAACTGAGTGAAATCACTGTTCCACTCCCAGCCTTTAGCAACATTAGGAACGATGGTTTCAAGATCATCCGAATAACGTACCAAGTTGACATGACGTACAGCCATGAAATCCGAAGTACCCGACTCAGTAGCATTTGAAAGCGCGTCGAAAGTTCCGCCGTAAGTTCCTATCGCATCATAAGGTGCAACGACTAATGGCTCCTCGGGAAGACGATCGGCAAGCGCGGGTAACTCTGGGTTGCCTCGAATGCGACCATTCATAGATGCGATATCAGGATTTTCTTGGAAGGTTAAGGTGCAGCTAGCTAGCTTCTCAAACTCAGCCAAAGAGAATTGCTGAGGATAATTACCTTTTATACCATTATCACTACTTACCGTTACTAACGGACAATCAGCCGCCTGTACATTCGATAGCATACCGGCTTGAATCGCCAGAAGCGATAGTCCAGCGAGCGGTACAAATTTTAGTTTCTTTAATGTCATTGAAGTTTTCCAATTGTGGTTATTTTACTTTGACGATATTGTCCAACTATGTTTTTTGCGTTGAGTGTCTTAAATTTTAACGGTCTTTAATTGATAGCCTGCACCAGTCATTGTTAAAATCGTGGATAAAACTCCTCGGCGATGACATTACCCCTAATTACAGCCTCTGTAAAGATAACTTTTATCTATACCTTTATCAATTAAACTTTATCATAGATGGCTTTCATGGCTGGAATGGTTGTTATGGAAAATAACCGAAAATTATCACAGCAACCTAACGCGGTTTAGGAATATTGAGGCGTAATTGTTAACCCACTCAATAATGTGGTACCGTCAATCAAAGGACTATGCTATCTAGTGTAGCGTTATTTTAGTAAGCACCAATAAACTAAATCACCAAACGGTAACATGGCCAACAATAAAGTTTTAATTCCGCTGAATCAATCTGAGCTTAGCCGCGAAATACTGCCACATATCGAGAGATACTTTTCGAGTGAAAAAAACGATCTCATCCTATTCTATGTGACCAAGCCACCCAAAGGCGCCGAATTTGGCAGGCCACAGGCTGGAGCTGGACATATTCTTAAGCCAGGTGTCGAACCCTCAGGGCCAATGCCACATCCTATTTTCGCCTCCCAACAGGAAGATAGTATCAAGGCCCATGTAAAAGCAGAATTGATGCCAATCACCAACCATTTAGAAGATCTCGGATATAGCGTTTCAACTTTGATCGATTTCGCCAAAGACCCAGTAGATGAAATCTTACACATAATCGAAAAAGACAAGATCGACCTGGTTGCTATGTCTTGTCGTGGCCGCGTAGGAGTAACCCGCTTCTTCTTTCGGGATATAGCAGATACGATAGCCTCAAAAGTAAAAATACCTGTCTTGCTTATTCTGCCTTCGGACTAACGAAATTCTCGTTTGCAATGAACACTTAGAACAATCGTTAGTGCGAATTTTTATTCAATTAGAAAAATGATTGCAACTAATTAGCACGTAATCAATTAATTGCACTCCGCTTTCAATCAGATCAGGCCCGCACGTTTCACTATGGGTTCTAATTTATGGAGACAGTAGAAGCATGGTGTTCAGGGTATTAACTGCAGAGTTCAAACACGAAACCAATACTTTTAATAAGCGAAAGACTGACCTTTCTGCATTCAAAGCCCAAACCTTTGTCGTAGGCGGCAATCATCTGGAAACGTTTGAGGGCACCAACACGGGTGTTGCCGGCTGCCTGGAATGTGCACGAAAGTTTGGTTGGAATATGCATCATGCCGTTACGGCCGACACCGGGCCATCAGGGTTAGTTACCTCTAAAGCTTTCGACACAATCACTAATCTTATTCTCGAAGCCGCGCGCGCTAAATCACCTGATGGTGTTCTTCTTGCCCTTCACGGCGCCATGGTAGTAGAGAACTTCGAAGATGGTGAAGGCGAACTATTGCAACGTCTGCGCGATACTATAGGGCCTGATATACCCATCGCCATAACCCTAGATCTGCACGCTAATGTTACTGCAAAGATGTGCAAGCTGACTGATATTGTAGTCTCATACAAAACCTATCCACATATTGATATACGTGAGACAGCTTGCCACGCAGGCAATATATTGCAGCGAACTATGACAGGTGAGATTTCGCCAACCACCCTGCTCGTCCGATGTCCTATGCTTAGAGAGGCCAATGATGGACGGACAGATATCGGACCTATGGTTGATCGTTTGAAAAATGCGCGTGCTTACGAAGACAACAGCGATGTATTCGCTGTCAGCATCAATGCTGGCTTTGAGGGAAGTGACATCACAGAGGTCGGCCCCACGGCATTAGTTACCTATCAGGGTGATAGCAGCAACCACCAACTCTTTGCCGAATCCATCATTGAGGATATCTGGGAACGTCGAAGCGACGTGATCAACAGTTATTACACTGTCGAAGAGGCAGCTAAAATTGCCGTTGACTTCCTTGATGACAAAGGCCCACTCCTTATAGCTGATTTTGCCGATAATCCAGGGGGTGGTGCCTATGGCGATGCCACATCACTACTTGCTGCGCTTCTGAAAAGCGGCGTAACCAATGCCTGTTTCGGCTCCATCGCCGATCCAAGCGCGGCCATGCAATGCCATCAACATAGCACAGGTGAGAGCATAACGCTGGATCTGGGCGGTAAAACCGACCCAAACTTCGGCGGTGGCCCCATAACCGTAACCGGAAAAATAGAACTGTTAAGTGATGGTCGGTGCATTGGCGACGGCCCCATGATGAACGGCCAAACAATAAACTTTGGCAAAACGTGTGTTCTGCGTGTGGAAGGCATCGACATTCTTATTGTCAGCGAAGCTATTCAGATAATCGATCAACAGCAATTTCGTGGTTTTGGCATTGACCCCACATCCAAATCAATTATCGTACTTAAATCGATGCAGCATTTTCGAGCCGCATTCGAACCTATCGCCAACAAAATTATTGTTTGTGAAAGCGGCGCACTATGCACAACAGATGTAAAAAAATTGCCTTACCAAAATGTGCCTAGACCGATTTATCCCCTCGACCCAAATATGGTGCGACACAAACAATAGCTCTAGGTCTCCAGAGAGGCTCCTCATCTCTGCAACAGAATTAATCGTTAGACAACTAGGACCGCTTACCCGCCGGTAAACATAACCCTCTAGTTTCCAGCGATATGACTTGACCGGAAAAGCAGCCACGATCTAGCAAAATCATGTGGTGAATCACCGTAACCTATCAAGCCCACACACCAGCCTTCTGTGTGGCTAAATATTTTCGCTACCCGCATTAAAAAAGAGTTGAATTAAATAACAAAAATATGAAAAATCAACATCAATAGGATTGTATTTCACGCTCGAAGAGACACACAGTAAGAAATCGCCCTAAGATACTTTAGTTGATTATCTACAACTCTCAATAATTTTACTCTATGAACATCTTACTGATTACGGCCGACCAGTGGCGCTCCAATTATTTATCATACCTTGGACATCCGGTTGTCAAAACACCAAACCTTGATTCACTGGCCAAAGAGGGCGTAACTTTTTGCAATCACTTCGCACAAGCAACACCCTGTGCACCGAGCAGAGTCTCGCTACATACCGGCATGTATATGTTTAACCATCGATGTACAACAAACGGCACACCAACATCCAGTCGTTATACCAACTGGGCTATCGAAACCGGTAAAGCGGGTTACACAACGTCTTTATTTGGTTACACCGACACTTCTGCAGACCCTACAGGTCTTGATATAAACGACAAGAGACTTACTCATTATAGCGAGCCACTACCGGGACTTGACTACTTCACACCTATATTGGATGAGGTCTCTGAAGACTGGGTTCATGACCTTATAGCCAAGAACTATGCAATTCCAGACCGCCTGTGGGATCTATGCGGGATGCGTGAAGACGGTTCGACGTGGCACGAGGGTGGTGAAAAAATACTTCCCCATGCTATACCCGCCGAGGATAGTGAGACCTGGTTTATGGTGGATAAATGTATAGACTGGATAAAAAACCAAAAAACATCTTGGGTTAGTCACTTGTCTTTACTTCGCCCACACCCTCCGTTTGTGGCACCTGCTCCATATCACAACATGTACGCCGACTCGAATCTTCCGACATCGCGCCAGAAAAATACGAAATCCGAACAGGCTGAGTTGCATCCTTATCTCGAATACATGATGAATAACAAATCCCATCATTGCCCCGAAGATGAAAAATTGTTACATGAGAGGCATGTGAACTACTGCGGACTGGTAAGAGAGGTCGACGACAATCTGGGGCGACTGTTTTCTTATCTGCGGGAAACTAATCAATGGGAGAACACACTAATCATCTGCACTTCAGATCATGGAGAACAAATGGGTGATCATTGGCTGATGGGGAAATCAGGTTTTTATGATGAGTCATATCATATACCCTTAATCATCAAGGATCCGACACAGGCAGCGAATGGCACACGCGGAGTAAAATTCAATCATTTTTCTGAAAACATCGACATTATGCCTACGATGCTGGATTGGATTGGTCATCCGATACCAACCCAGTGCGACGGTAAGTCACTACTAAATGTAATACGAGGCGAGTCGATTCCCGATAACTGGCGGTCTGCAGTTCATTTTGAGTATGATTTTCGAGATATTATCGATCAGTCAGCGGAGAAAAAACTCCAGTTACATTCAGATCAATGTACATTAAGTGTCATCCGCACAGATAAGTACAAGTACGTCCACTTCGCAGCATTACCCCCACTTTTATTCGATTTGGAGAAAGACCCCAATGAATACGTAAATGTTGCAAGTGATTCCAGCTACGCGACCGTTATGCTGGAATGCCTTCAGCAATTAATGTCCCACCGTATGCAATTCAATGATCGTGCATTCACCCACTCAACTACCACCAAGCAAGGTCTGTTTACACGACCGTTCCAATAGTTAATAGGATTGAGCTGTTGACCGTCGAATCGACCCGTCGGTCACAGTTGCTAGCCGGCTAACAAAGTTATTTCAGATGCGAAATTTAGACTAACAGCATACCGCGCAACATAAAGTAAAGCATCGCCGCAATTGTCGCAGCAATAGGCACGGTTATTATCCAAGCCGCTATGATCTTAAATAATAACGACCGACGAACCAGTTCTTGTTTGTAAACTTTCTTTAAATCTTTACGTTCACGTTTGGTTATGGCAATGTCAGATTTACGAGACTTTTTAAGCTCTTTTAGCATTCGTCCTTTATCGACAATCGATGCATCTTCAAATTTATGCAGATAAACATCAATTTCCTTTTGATCGACACCGACGTGGTGCTCTTCAATTTCATGGATTACTCGTGCGTAACTTACTTTTAAATACTCACGCAAAAACCCGACTCCAAACACACCACCTACTGCAATATGAGTAGAACTTACCGGCAACCCGAACTGACTAGCAATCAGAACGGTAATAGCCGCTGCCATGGCAATACAAAAAGCCCGCATCTTATCGAGTTCAGTTATTTCTGAACCCACCGTTTTTATTAAACGTGGACCGTAAAGTAATAAGCCAACCACGATTCCCAGCGCACCAACCAGCATGACCCACAAAGGTATCGTCGCCTTTGAGACTACATTACCGTGCAAAATAGAGTCATTAATTGCCGCAAGTGGACCCACTGCATTCGCAACGTCGTTTGCGCCATGGGCAAAACATAGTAATGCCGCCGAACAAATTAAAGGCACGGTAAATACACTATTCACACCCGCTTTGTCGTTTGTTAGTGACTCAGACACTCGAGCAATAATCGGTTTGACAACCACATAAACACCTACTCCAATTCCAATTCCGATGGCAAGGGCTAACGGCAAATTAACCTTCCAGATTTTCCCCAAGCCTTTCTTTACTAAATAAGCACTGAAAGCCATAGCCATGATCGCGACTAAAAACGGTACAACTTTTCGCGTAGCAGCCACCATGTCTTTTTTATAGGTAATCTGACGCTTAATTACATAGAGAAACAGTGCCGCAATAAGCCCTCCCATTACCGGGGAGATAATCCAACTCGCTGCAATTTGCCCCATGGTGTTCCAATTTGCAATTTCGAGTCCACCCGCAGCCATACCGGCACCCAATACTCCACCAACAATTGAGTGGGTTGTCGACACCGGGGCTCCGAATGCGGTTGCTAAATTTAACCATAAAGCCGCAGCTAGCAACGCCGCCATCATCAACCATATAAAGGTATCGGCATCCTCAATGAGAGCGGGGTCTATAATTCCTTTTTTAATTGTACCAACGACATCACCACCTGCCAGCAGGGCACCAGCCGCCTCAAACAAGCCGGCCAAAATTAATGCCCCACCAAGGGTTATTGCGCCAGAACCAACCGTTGCACCAACATTATTCGCGACATCATTGGCACCAATATTTATTGCCATATAGGCGCCAACCATACCGGCTACCAGTAGAAAATAGCCATTCGATACGTCGCCAATTTTCGTGAACATGAAGACCATAACAGCTAATACAAACAACACAGCCATTGATAAGCGTACGATCTGGTCCAGACGACGACGCCGCTGTTTACTTAATATTGTAATTTCGTTTTGCATAAAAATATTTCTGAAAAATCAAATCAAGGTAATGTGTGGGTGGCTGTACATTTTGAGGATTATTCCAAAGAATGAAGGGGAAAACCATTACATTCGCAACAAAACCATTTAATCTACTTCATCGCCATGTAAAATTTTTATAAATTCCTGACGTTAACGCGTAAACCAATGAAATCTTGATGTATTCTTAGGTGAAAGCAATTATCAACTCAACTGGACATTCTGTGAAACGTTATTTACCCCTATTTGTTGCTGGACTACTCATATTACCCATCACCTTTGATGCTATCCGTCAGGGTGCATTATTACTCACTGTAATAGTAACGATAGGGCTTTCTGGATTTGCAACGTTCATGGCAAAGCGATTTGGTACCGTTAACGCCTACGCCGCAATGATAATCTTCACAATTGGCGCTATGTTCAGCGAAGTTTACTTTTTTGTTTCCTGGTATGTTCTCAATACACCCGACAGCCCACGGGTTGTAGAGGGGGCTACTGTAGCTGCAATAGAATGCGGAGTTATCGGAATCATTGGGATGATAACAATAGCTTTAGTTAACTACTTTATAAATTGTTTACGCAAATAAACCAAATGAAAACTCTGTCATGCCTTACAGGCATGACAAGAGACTCGTGAAACTGAAAATGGGCGGGGCTCGGGATTTTCAACACGGCAACGTTCAAAACATAAAGGACACCGCGGATGGAAAGCACACCCATCTGGGGGGCTCAGTGGAGACGGAATTTCTCCCGAAAGATGCATTCGCTCCTTTTTACCACCGGGGATAGGAACGGGGGTCGCTGATAGTAATGCTCTGGTGTAAGGATGACGGGGTTCCTTAAATAGTTCCTCACGGGTACTGTGCTCAACCGGGTTCCCCAGATACATAACCATCACATCGTCAGCAATATGCTTAACCACTGATAAATCATGGGATATAAACAGATAAGCTAAATCATGTTTTTCCTGTAATTCCGTGAGTAAATTCAGCACTTGCGCCTGAATCGAAACATCTAAAGCGGATACCGGTTCATCCAATACTAAAATCTCAGGATTCAGCATAAGCGCCCGTGCTATTGCGATACGTTGTCGCTGACCTCCAGAAAACATATGGGGATAACGATCATAATGTTCGGGTCGTAAACCCACCTGTTCCATCATTTCACAGGCTTTTTCTTTGCGTTCTGCCTTTGTTAATGAACTATTCATTTGCAAAGGCTCTTCTAAAGCGAGCCCAGTTTTCTGCCGAGGATTTAGTGAGCCATATGGGTTTTGAAAAACAATTTGCACCCGTGATCGCAGAGCACGCAAGGTTCTCGCTTCGGCACCGGCAATCTCCTGATCATTTATTTTAAGTGAGCCCGAAGTGGGCTCTTCGATCATAGTAACGAGACGGGCAAGGGTCGACTTTCCGCAACCAGACTCCCCTACAACAGCTAATGTTTGACGTTTTTTCAACGAAAAACTGGCGCCATTTAACGCCTTCAACATGACAGGCGGTTTAAATACACCCGCAGAAACAGCGTAATGTTTACACAGATTGTCTGCGACGAGAACAGTAGCATCATCTATCATGACAGCGGCTCACTATTAGTTAGCAGTTCCAAGCCTAGGGGAAAATGACACTTAGCATAGCCGGCAGATGCACTCTGAACGATCGGTTCCGTGGTTTGACATAAAGACGATGCATGCTCGCACCGTGGAGAAAACAAACAACCGGTTGGTCGATCATATTGACCCGGCACAACACCCGGGATTGAAGGCAGATAGCGAGTCTGAGCGCGCTCCGGTAACGCAGATAGTAATGCGGCTGTGTATGGATGATGGGGATGCCCGAAAAGTTCTTTAACCGTTTGTTCCTCAACCTTCTGCCCCGCGTACTGCACAGCAACTCTCTGCGCAGTTTCCGCAACAACACCCATGTCATGAGTAATCAAAACTAAAGCCATGCCGTTGTCTCTTTGCAATCCGGTCAACAACTCAAGGATTTGCGCCTGTATAGTTACGTCCAAGGCTGTTGTTGGTTCATCAGCAATCAATAACTTAGGATTACACGCAATAGCCATCGCAATCATAACCCGTTGATTCATTCCGCCAGATAATTGATGAGGAAACGAGCTAAGCCGCTTCTCAGCCGCCGGAATACCAACCTGCTCCAACAACTCAATTACTCTGTTTTTGCGCTCTTTTCGCCCCATTTTCAAATGAGACTTAAGCGCCTCACCAAGTTGAAAGCCAACCGTAAAACAAGGATTCAGACTAGACATTGGCTCCTGAAAAATCATGGAAATATCGTTTCCAATGATTTGCCGACGTTGTTTTGATGTTAACGACAATAAGTCCTGTTCTGCAAAAACCATACGATCTGCTGTAATTTGCGCAGTCCACGGCAACAGGCCCATCAATGCCAACACAGACACTGACTTCCCGGAGCCTGATTCGCCAACTATTGCTAACACTTCATTTACATCTATAGTAAACGATACGTTATCAACGGCACGAAATAGACCGTTGGAAGTCGTAAACTCAACACAAAGGTTTTCGATTTCTAATAGCGCCATCAGGATCTCTTCAACTTGGGGTCTAATGCATCACGCAAGCCATCACCCATAAGATTAATCGCTAACACGGTTAACAGTATGGCAATTCCGGGCAATGTCACGACCCACCATGCACGTAAAATGAACTCACGGGCTTCCGCTAACATGGTTCCCCATTCAGGAGTCGGCGGTTGCGCCCCCATGCCCAAAAAGCCAAGAGCAGCCGCATCCAGTATCGCCGATGAAAACGACAATGTTGCCTGAACAATAAGCGGAGCCAGGCAATTCGGCAAAATGGTTACAAACATTAAGCGAATGGATCCGACTCCAGAAACTCTGGCGGCAGTAACATAATCCTTACCACGTTCGCCCATTACCGCGGCTCGAGTTAATCGAACGTAATGAGGCTGCTGGACGATAGCAATAGCGATCATTGCATTGGTTAGACTTGGCCCGAGAACAGCCACCAGGGCAAGCGCCAATAACAAACTCGGAAATGCCAGTACAATATCCATTATTCGCATAATAATGGTATCGAAAGCTCCACGAAAAAAACCAGCCGCAAGGCCAACCATCACGCCTATAACTAGTGATATCGAAACAACAATACAACCTACAAATAAGGAATAGCGACTACCGAAAATGAGCCGAGAAAGAACGTCTCGTCCAACCGCATCCGTACCCAGAAGAAATCGCCAGTCACCACCCTCCTGCCATACCGGGGGTGTTAATAAAGCATCCCGATATTGATCGATAGGACCATGGGGCGCGATCACATCGGCAAATAGTGCAACCATACAAATAAACAGAAAAAACCACATACCAATAACGGCGCCACGGTTTTCTCGAAAGTAAAACCAGAATTCAATCAGCAGGTCTACACGACCGCCCTTACGTTTATCTGCGTCGACACTATAGGTTGAATCAGTCATGGCTTATACGAGGATTGATCAATCCATATAACAGATCGACAATTAAGTTTACGATCATCACGATGCCAGCGATCATTAATAGTCCACCTTGCACGGACGGATAATCCCGTCGAAAAATCGAATCGACCATCCATTTACCAATACCTGGCCACGAAAATATTGTCTCTGTCAAAATAGCACCACCTAATAACACACCGACCTGTAAGCCTATGGTCGTTATTACCGGTATAAGCGCATTACGCAAGGCATGCACACCAATCACACGAAAGTTACTAAGACCCTTAGCACGTGCGGTTCGAACATAATCCTCACTCAACACTTCAAGCATCGCTGAACGAGTTTGCCGCGCTATTACAGCAAGCGGAATAGTACCGAGCACTATGGTCGGCAGAATCAGATGGGACATTGCGGATGTAAATGCACCTTTCTGACCCGACAAAAGACTATCTATCAGCATAAACCCCGTCACTTGGGGGAAATAAAACATTAACGAAATACGCCCTGAAACCGGTGTCCATTTAAGAATGCCGGAAAAAAACACAATCATCAGCAGGCCCCACCAAAAAATGGGCATGGAGTAGCCTACTAGGGCAGTGCCCATAACGCTATGATCTATAGGCCCACCGCGTTTTGCGGCGGCTATAATGCCCGCTGGAATTCCGATCACAACCGCAAATATTATTGCGCAAATCGACAACTCCAACGTAGCTGGAAATAAGGTGAAGAACTCATCAAATACGGGGTTTTTGGTAACTAGGGAGACACCGAGGTCACCTTGAAAAATACCCGTTAGATACTCAAAATATTGTTCCCACAACGGTCGATCAAAACCAAACTGTTTCAATAATGCTGCATGCCGCTCGGGCGTCAGTCCCCGCTCCCCTGCCATCAGCAAAACGGGATCGCCAGGCAATAATCTAATGAATGCAAACGATGCTATGGTTACTCCAAGAAAAGTCGGAATAAGTAGCCCTAGGCGTTTTAGTATAAATGCGAGCATTGGGTTATTTAGTGATACTACTGATATATTTTGAAGATAAAGAAAAGGCGGCCAGCAAGCCGCCTTTTCTAATCCAGCAAACAGTTTATTCTGCGATATCTACACCGTAGAAAACATGCCCACCAAACGGATCAATTTTATATCCGGTTACTTCATTACGCATTGCTTTAGAAACAACTGAATGCGCGATGGTTGCCCAAGGAGCTTGCTCCTTAAATACAACTTGCGCTTGCTCATACAGAGCAGTTCGCTCAGCAGGATCAGAAACAACTTTCGCTTTTTGGATCAAATCTTCGAAAGGCTGATGACACCACTGCGCTCGGTTTGAACCGCCAACACCATCACATCCTAATAATACTGCTAAGAAGTTATCGGGATCACCATTGTCTCCAGTCCAACCAAGTAGTACAGCACCGTCACGATCTTCATCTTTAGAACGTTTAAGATACTCGCCCCACTCGTAGGATACGATTTCTACGGTAACACCTACCTTCGCAAAATCAGCTTGAATAACTTCCGCCATACGACGTGCGTCTGGATTATACGGACGCTGAACTGGCATAGCCCAAATCTTCATTTCAAGACCACTCACACCCGCATCAGCTAGCATTTTCTTAGAAGCTTCAGGATCGTATGGATCATCTTGAATCGCATCATTGTACGACCAGATAGTTGGCGGAATTGGGTTCTTAGCGGCTTTACCTGCACCTTGAAAAACCGCATCCAGAATAGCTTGTTTATCAATTGCCATATTCAATGCTTTACGAACATTGGCATTATCAAACGGCGCTACTTTAGTGTTATACGCTAGGTAGCCCACATTTAAGCCTTCCTGTTGTGGCAATTTCAGCTCAGGATCGTCTTTAATCGCCTGCAAATCAGCAGGTTGCGGGTATGGGTTAAAGTGACACTCGCCCGCTTTTAGCTTTTGATGACGAACGGCGGGTTCAGTAGTAATTGCAAAAATCAAATCATCAATTGCCGCACGCCCTGCAAAGTAATCATCATGTGCTTTGTAACGAATAACCGCATCCTTTTGATAGGCCAGAAACTTAAAAGGACCTGTTCCAATCGGTTTTTGATTGAGATCTTCTTTGTTACCAGAGGCTGCGAGAGCATCAGCATATTCTTTAGATACAATTGACGCAAAATCCATACCAAGATTTGCAATCATTGGTGCTTCAGGTCGGGTCAATGTAAATTTAACCGTGTAATCATCAACCTTGGTGATATCTGAAAGTAGCGACGGCATTGACATACCATCAAAATACTCCCACGCGGTCCCAGCAGTATACTGATTCCATGGGTGGTCTTTCTTTAACTGACGCGCAAAAGAAAACACCACGTCATCAGCATTAAAATCCCGTGTCGGCGTAAAGTAATCCGTTGTATGAAATTTTACGCCTTTACGAAGGTTGAAAGTGTATTCCAAGCCATCGTCAGACACAGCCCAGCTTTCAGCAAGTGCCGGTCCAATGGTAGTGGTCCCTCTTTCAAACTCAGCTAGTCGGTTATAAATCGCCCGAGAACTGGCATCAAAAGTTGTTCCAGCTGTATATAGTGCCGCATCAAAGCCTTCAGGTGAGCCCTCCGAGCAGTGAACCAGTGTTTTAGCGCTGACAGAGAACGATGCTAACGCACTTGCCCCAATCAATGCCGTCATTAATAAAGATTTACGAATCATTGTTTTTCTCTCCAAATTGTTGGACGAATATTATACCCGTTTAAAACGGTCATTTACAAAACTTTCTTATCCATTAAAGCTTTTAATGCGCACATTCAAATATTCAACTTCAATATCAACAGTAGTGGCTATCATAAAACGAAAAACATCCATTATGTTTTCCACATTCGCATCGTAGTGTTTTGCTAAATTCTCAGCCAGCGCCAGTACTTTTTCCTCACGATCTTTGCGCACAATAAGTGCGAGCATTTTCTCTCGATTTCCTTCAGCCTGCAAAAATTGCGGTGTTAATTCGAGGAATTTCGATTCTGCAACCAGCTTACCCAAATTAACCCGCTCTATTATTGATAACAAAACGTTGGTATCAGCGGTAACCGTTTCGCCATAGGTTTCAGGTTTCTCTCCATTCGGACACGACTTTCCTACCCAGGACTTATAGAAATCGAGAATCCTAGTGGATGCCCCACTGGAAACCCGCATAATTGGGCTTTGCGGCGTTTGGCGTTTAATCACCGGTGAAACACCAGACACATCGGTATAGCTTTCTTGTGATGCAAAGGTATACCGGCCCAGCTCGGCATGCAGAGATTCTACTCGATTAAGTTCGTAGTCCAGTAACGCGACATCCGGATTACCATTCACGAGACCGGGTTGATATAGGTGTAGGTTTTGATGAAATCGGGTTCGTTTTTTAAGACCGATAACAATTTCATTCGCCAGAATATCAAGACCAGGGCGAATACTGGACTGCAGATCAAGATCCGGATGTGTTGTAGCGACCATTTATTACCCTCGATTATTAGCGTGTTTATACCTAATAGTTTACGACTAAAAGTTGTTTTGGGGCATATTAAAAACAACTTGTTTATGAGATATTATTCTAAACAACAAGAATACGCCTATCGTATTGAGTGTTGGATAGTTTTTATTTGCATCCCCATTCAAAATCCGATTAGATCTGCTCCAAATTAACCTTAAACCCAACAAACTTAACCATGTCACAAATAAAAATCACCGAACCTGCACGAGAAATCGACGTAATCCGTAACACCGACGTTCTAGTTGTAGGTTCTGGGCCTTCTGGGCTAGCGGCCGCGATAGCTGCGGCTAGAACCGGCGTAGAAGTCACACTTGTCGAGCGATTCGGCTGTTTCGGTGGCAACATGACCGTTGTAGGGGTGGAAGGAATGGCATGGTATCGCCACGAAGAAACCATTGAGGCCAACGGTCTTGGTCGCGAATTTGAGGAGCGTTCAAGACAAATGGGCGCCGCTGTTAAAGAATCACAATCCCTTTCATATGAGATTGATTCAGAAGGTTTCAAAATAGTTGCCGATCATTTAGTTGCTGAGTCTGGTGTCCATCCCATGTTACATAGGGTTTTTGCAGCACCGGTTATGGATGGAGATCGAGTTACAGGAATTATTACCGAGTCCAAAGCCGGGCGTGAGGCAATTCTGGCTAAGCGGGTGATCGATGCCACCGGCGATGCCGACGTTGCACATATGGCAGGTGCTATTACCTCACAGCCGCCTAGAGAAGAATTAATGGCAACATCGGTTATGTTCCATCTTGCCGGTGTGGATAAAAAGAAATTTATGGCCGGTATAAAAGCCGACCCCCAGACCTATAAGGATTGGGGCGGTGGCGGAGAATGGAATATTGAAACCAGCGGCAAAGAAGATAATATGTTTTCGCCGTTCCTGAAAAAACCATTCGAAAAAGCTATTGAAGATGGTCTCATTCCCGCTCATTTAAACACGATAGCGGGAACGTGGGGAGCGGTACATGATTCGGGTGAATTAACCTACATGAACCTGATTCACATGGATAATTGCGATGGCACCGACCCGAATGATCTAACCACATTTGAGATCGAAGGAAGGCGTCAGGCCATGCTAGCAATAGAAGCGTTACGGAAATATACGCCGGGATGCGAAGGTGCAAGACTAAGAAATTTCGGCATGACCCTTGGAATACGGGATACGCGTAAAATTGATGCCTCGTATAACATGACGGAAAACGATGTTCGAGAACAAGGCAGATTCGAAGACTCAATTGGAATCTACCCTGAATTTATAGACGGATACGGCATTCTAATTCTACCGACGACTGGACGCTATTTTCAGATCCCTTACCGGAACCTAATACCAAAGGGAGTTAAGAATTTACTTGTCGCCGGACGTTCCACCGGTGGAGATAGAATATCCCACGCAGCAACAAGAAATATGTCGTGTTGCGCAGTTACTGGACAAGGAGCAGGAATCGCCGCCGCTATATCACTTAAACTAAATTGCGAAATTGAGGATTTAGATGCTCGGCATATTCAAACCGAATTATCGCGCCAAAACGTCCGTTATCAATAACATAACTAGCAATTCAGTCAGAACAGTCTAATTCAATCAAACCGGGTTTGAATTAGACTGGCCTAGTCGTCGTTACAAGTAGATGGTCATAAAAGTACTGTGCGGATCTTCCACATAGTCTGCAAATGGCGCACATTCAGTAAAACCAAAACGCTCGTAAAGCAGACGCGCTGCCAAAAAGGATTCCATCGACCCGGTTTCCAAACTTAGACGTTGGTAGTTACGCTGGTGCGCTTCCTTTAGAACATGTTGCAACAAAGTTGCAGCAACGCCTTTGCGCAGGAAATCGTCCGCAGTGCGCATGGATTTAATTTCTGCATGAACGGGCGTTAGCTGTTTAAGTGCACCACAGCCCATCAACCTATTCGCTTCGTCTCGAGCCGCCCAGAATGTGACATCAGGTGAACGCAACTCATCGAGATCCAGCGCATGCACGCTTTCAGGAGGAGACAGACTAGCCATACTGACTAAATGCTGCTGAAGCAGGGCAATGGTATCTTTGCTGGTTAGGTCTTCGATTACAATTTTCATTATTAGGTGAGTAAATATGCTGATCGCAGGAGGTCAGTTCCAAAGCTTTAAATAAATTTGTTAACCAAAACCTTCTACTGCCTAGTATATCCGAATTGATATACCCGAACCTATCTGAACCTTTATCAACGGCAAATTTTCCTTGAGAACGTATCTCGCAATCTTTCCCTTTATGGTAGGTTCAGTCAAAAATTACAGCTACACTACAACGGTATTATAAAACGCTATTTTCGCGTTCACAATTTACCAAATACAACTCAACGATTGCTCATATCACAATAATAAATGGATCAAAAAATAAACATACGTTCAGGCTGGGATCGTCTACGCTACACGCTTATCTTTGAAACCCTGTTAATTTTGATGGTCGGTATTGCCTTGTCATATCTTACTAATCGGAAGGTTACTGATACTGGTATGTTAGCGGTAATACTCAGCACGAAAGCGGTTTTGATTAATCTTGTATACAACTACATGTTCGATAAATTTGATGTTCGCCGCAATAAAATCCCTACCGAACGAAACACTCTGGGCCGCATAACCCACGCAATCGGTTTCGAACTATTTTTAACACTATCCTCACTTCCAATTCTTATGTGGTGGCTAGGTTTTACTTTCTGGCAGGCGTTATTGCTCGACCTGGCAACAATGTCTGTAATCGTGGTTTATACCTATTTTTATACCATTTGCTACGACCGAATATTTCCGCTTGCCCAACCGGTTACAATAGAACCATAGCTATTTCTAAAACTCTGCCGAATCAATCGCCACACGTACTGCGTAGAACACTTTCGAAACCGTAATCTTAACCGGAGCCATTACATGAGCCAACGACGACAATTTTACCCGGAACTACAACCTTACCAAACCGGTATGCTTCCAGTATCCGATGGTCATAGTATTTATTTCGAAGAGTCGGGAAACCCAGAAGGAAAACCGGCGATTTACATACACGGTGGGCCCGGCGGCGGAAGTAATTCTCAGCAACGTCGAGTATTCGATCCAAAAAAATATCGAATTATTTTATTTGATCAACGGGGATGTGGTCGAAGCAAGCCATTTGCATCCCTTGAGGCCAACACCACATGGCACCTCGTTGCGGATATGGAAGCGTTACGACAACAACTCAATATAGAGAAATGGCTGGTATGTGGTGGTTCATGGGGAAGTACATTATCCCTTGCCTACGCCCAAACCCACCCTGAAAAAGTAACCGAACTTGTTCTACGCGGACTTTTCACATTACGAAAATCCGAACTGGATTGGTACTACAACGGTGGTGCAGCCCATCTATTTCCAGACGAATGGGAAAAATTTGTGGCGCCTATCCCCGCTGACGAGCAGCACGATATGATAAATGCCTGCTATAAGCGTCTAACCGGAAATGACGAAGACGCAAAGATTGCTGTTGCAAAGGCATGGAGTATTTGGGAAGGAAGCACAATCAGTCTACTAAGGCGACCAGCACAGGTTGCGAATTTTGGAAACGAGAAATTTGCCACAGCCTTTGCACGTATCGAATCCCACTATTTTGTACATGGCGGCTTTTTTGAGAATGACGACTGGCTTATTTCTAACTTAGAATCGATTCGTCATATTCCCTGTATACTCATACAAGGTCGCTACGATGCATGCACACCAATGACTACGGCTTGGGATATTCACAAAAAGTGGCCCGAAGCGTCATTAAAGATCGTTGACGATGCAGGGCACGC
>Ga0213861_10000674_pt1 | contig 30229 bp, 42 predicted proteins | sample PICome_4_FD_160110 | JGI IMG/M metagenome (GOLD analysis project Ga0213861, IMG submission 160110) | Coastal seawater microbial communities near Pivers Island, North Carolina, United States - PICO131 | ecosystem: Environmental > Aquatic > Marine > Coastal | place: USA: North Carolina... | reverse complement strand
AAAACCAAAAGTCCTTGTTTGTGTTATCAAGCGCAAATAACAATGTGTATTTGTCATCACGAAATTTAACAAGAACTCAAGTTATCACTGGGGCGGATATTAGTACTTATGGTGTTTTAAATGCCAGTAAAGTAGTACTTACAGAAGGTTCATTAGCGTTAATCGAGTCAAACTTTAGCAAATAATAGATATGAGTATTTTAATAAAACCTATTATTACGGAAAAAGCAACCAACGATAGCGAGGTATTCAATCGTTATACATTTGTTGTAGATAAAAAAGCCAACAAGATAGAAATTAAAGGTGCTGTTGAAGCAGCATATGGGGTTTCTATTTCAAGCGTAAAAACTTTAAATTACCCAATTCAAAGAAATACTAAGTTTACTAAGAAAGGTTTAGTTACAGGTATCAAGAGTGGGTATAAAAAAGCGATTGTGCAGTTAGCAGAAGGAGATAGTATTGATTTTTATAACAATATTTAAGAAAAGACAAAAATGTCAGTTAGAAAATTAAAACCAATAACACCAGGTCAGCGTTTTAGAGTTGTAAATGGGTTCGACGCCATAACAACTGATAAGCCGGAGAAAAGTTTACTTGCTCCGAAAAAAAGATCTGGAGGTCGAAACAATCAGGGTAGAATGACAACTCGTAATATCGGAGGTGGTCACAAACAGAAATATCGTATTATCGATTTTAAAAGAGATAAGCACAATATCCCTGCAACAGTAAAAACAATAGAATACGATCCAAATCGTACGGCATTTATTGCACTATTAAGTTATGCTGATGGAGAAAAACGTTATGTAATAGCACAAAACGGTTTAGAAGTAGGTCAAACAGTAGTATCAGGAAGCAATGTTGCTCCAGAAGTTGGAAATACGATGTTGTTAAGTGAAATTCCTTTAGGGACTACGATTTCATGTATTGAACTACACCCTGGTCAAGGAGCAGTGATGGCGCGTTCTGCAGGATCTTTTGCACAGTTAATGGCAAGAGACGGAAAGTACGCTACCATTAAGTTACCTTCAGGAGAAACAAGACTTGTTTTATTGACTTGTAATGCTACTATTGGAGTTGTATCCAATTCAGATCATCAATTACTAGTATCTGGTAAAGCAGGTAGAAGAAGATGGTTGGGTAGAAGACCAAGAGTGAACGCTGTAAGAATGAACCCTGTCGATCACCCAATGGGAGGTGGAGAAGGTAGAGCTTCTGGTGGACATCCAAGATCTAGAAATGGAATCCCTGCGAAAGGATTTAAAACAAGATCTAAGAAAAAAGCAAGTAATAAATACATTATAGAACGTAGAAAGAAATAAGTTATGGCAAGATCATTAAAAAAAGGACCTTTCGTTCACTATAAATTAGAGAAAAAAGTGTTGGCCAATGTGGAAGCAGGAAGCAAAACAGTTATCAAAACTTGGTCGAGAGCAAGTATGATTACTCCTGATTTCGTAGGACAAACAATTGCAGTTCATAATGGACGTCAGTTTGTACCTGTCTATGTTACAGAAAACATGGTAGGTCATAAGTTAGGCGAATTTTCACCGACACGTTCATTTAGAGGACATGCAGGTGCAAAAAATAAAGGTAAAAAATAGTAGCTATGGGAGTTCGTAAAAAAAATATGGCAGATCAGTTAAAAGAAGCGAGAAAGCACAAAGCTTTCGCGAAGCTTACTAACTGCCCTACATCACCAAGGAAAATGCGTTTAGTAGCTAATCAAGTAAGAGGTGTTGAAGTTGAAAAAGCTTTACAAATCTTAAAATTTAGCCCAAAAGAAGCATCTATCAATTTAGAGAAATTGTTATTGTCTGCAATTGCAAACTGGCAAGCCAAAAATGCTGATGCAAGTATTGAAGAAGCTGGATTGTTTGTCAAAACAATTTGTGTGGATAGCGCAGGAATGTTAAAAAGATTAAGACCTGCTCCACAAGGGCGTGCACATAGAATTCGCAAGCGTTCTAATCACGTTACTATCGAGTTAGGAAGTAAAAATAAAAGTAATTAATCAAAGTAGAAATGGGACAAAAAACGAATCCAATAGGAAATCGATTAGGAATCATCAGAGGTTGGGAATCTAACTGGTACGGTGGAAATGACTACGGAGACAAGATTGCTGAAGATGATAAAATAAGAAAGTATGTAAATGCTCGCTTATTTAAGGCAAGTGTATCAAGAGTAATTATTGAGCGTACGCTTAAACTTGTAACCGTTACTATCACCACTGCACGTCCAGGTATCATTATTGGTAAAGGAGGTCAAGAGGTAGACAAGTTAAAAGAAGAGCTTAAGAAAATTACAGGAAAAGAAGTTCAAATTAATATTTTTGAAATTAAACGTCCAGAATTAGATGCGAAGTTAGTAGCGGCTAGTGTTGCACGTCAAATTGAAAATAGAATTTCTTACAAGAGAGCTATTAAGATGGCTATTCAAGCAACCATGCGTATGAATGCTGAAGGAATCAAAATTCAGATTTCAGGGCGTCTAAATGGTGCAGAGATGGCACGTTCAGAGCACTTTAAAGAAGGTAGAATTCCGCTTTCTACATTCAGAGCTGATATTGATTATGCACTTGTAGAATCTCATACTACTTATGGAAGATTAGGTGTAAAAGTATGGATTATGAAAGGTGAGGTATATGGAAAGAGAGAATTATCTCCATTGGTAGGATTGTCTAAGAAACAATCAGGACCCAAAGGTGGTGGTGATAGATCCAAACGTCAACAACCTCGTAGTAGAAGAAAATAATTTTTAAAATTAGAAATTAAAAATGTTACAGCCAAAAAGAGTAAAATACCGTAAGGTTCAGAAGGCGAAAGGAAATATGAGTGGTAATTCTATGAGAGGGAACCAACTTTCTAATGGAATGTTTGGAATCAAATCCATAGACCAGAACTTATTAACTTCACGTCAGATTGAGGCAGCTCGTATTGCTGCAACTCGTTACATGAAAAGAGAAGGTCAATTATGGATTAAGATATTTCCAGACAAGCCTATTACTGCAAAACCCTTAGAAGTACGTATGGGTAAGGGTAAAGGAGCTCCTTCACATTTCGTTTCAGTTGTAAAGCCAGGAAGAATCTTATTTGAAATTGGTGGTGTTCCAATGGATATAGCCAAAGAAGCGTTGCGTTTAGCAGCACAAAAACTTCCAGTAAGAACCAAGTTCGTAATCGCAAGAGATTTCGATATTAACGCATAATTCTAAACCCTATGAAACAATCAGAAATTAAAGAATTAGCTACAGCAGACCTTAACGAGAAGCTTGCAGCGTTTCAAAAGAATTATACCGATCTTAAGATGGCGCATGCCATAACGCCAATGGAGAACCCATTACAGTTAAGAGGCTTAAGAAGAACTGTCGCAAGAATTGCAACAGAATTAACAAAAAGAGAATTACAATAATTCTATAGTCAGTTTTAAAGATGGAAAAAAGAAATCTTAGAAAAGAGAGAATTGGTGTTGTTTCTAGCAGCAAAATGGAGAAATCTATTGTTGTCGCTGAAGTAAAAAGAGTAAAACACCCAATGTACGGAAAGTTTGTATTAAAAACGAAGAAGTATGTTGCACACGACGAAAAGAACGATTGCAACGAAGGAGACACTGTTAGGATTATGGAAACAAAGCCTATGAGTAAGTCAAAACGTTGGAGATTAGTAGAAATCCTAGAAAGAGCTAAATAATATGTTACAGACAGAATCAAGATTAAAAGTCGCAGATAATACTGGAGCAAAAGAAGTTTTAGTAATTAGAGTTTTGGGAGGAACGAGAAAACGTTACGCAAGTATTGGAGACAAGATTGTTGTAACGGTTAAATCTGCAACTCCTAACGGAGCTGTTAAGAAGGGTCAAGTATCCAGAGCAGTTGTTGTAAGAACAAAGAAAGAAGTAAGACGAAAAGACGGATCATACATTCGATTTGATGATAACGCTTGTGTGCTTTTAAATCCTACAGAGGAGATGAGAGGAACTCGTGTATTTGGTCCTGTTGCCCGTGAACTTCGTGAGAAACAATTCATGAAAATAGTCTCATTAGCACCTGAAGTGCTTTAAACCAGAAACAAAATGAAGAAGTTTAAAATAAAATCAGGAGATACTGTAAGAGTTATTGCAGGAGATCACAAAGGTTCGGAAGGTAAAGTTTTACAAATTGTAAAAGATAAAGATAGAGTTCTTGTTGAAGGTGTAAACTTAGTATCTAAGCATACAAAGCCAAGCGCACAAAGTCCACAAGGAGGTATCGTAAAAAAAGAAGCATCATTACACATTTCTAATGTATTATTAGTAGAAGATGGTGTTGCTGTAAGAGTTGGCTTTAAGGTTGATGGAGATACGAAAACAAGAATCTCTAAAAAAACTAAAAAATAATAATCATGAGTTACGTACCAAGATTAAAAGCAGAATACAAGAGCAAAATAGTAAGTGCTCTTAAAGAAGAATTTAGCTACAGCAATATTATGCAGGTACCTAAATTACAAAAGATTGTTGTTTCTAAAGGTGTCGGTGCTGCTATTGCAGACAAGAAACTAATAGATTACGCAATTGAAGAAGTAACAAAAATTACAGGTCAAAAAGCAATTGCAACGATGTCCAAAAAGGATGTTGCCGCATTTAAATTACGTAAGGGTATGCCAATTGGTGTAAAAGTTACTTTACGTGGTGATAAAATGTATGAATTTTTAGATCGATTGGTTACTGCATCGTTACCGCGTGTAAGAGACTTTAACGGTATCAAAGCAAATGGTTTTGACGGGAGAGGAAATTACAATTTAGGGATTGTAGAACAAATTATTTATCCAGAAATTAATATTGATCAAGTAAAGAAAATCAATGGTATGGATATCACATTTGTAACTTCTGCAAATACTGATAAGGAAGCAAAATCATTATTAACCGAATTAGGTTTACCTTTTAAAAAGAACTAAGATGGCTAAAGAATCAATGAAAGCGCGTGAGCGCAAAAGAGCAGCAACCGTAGCAAAATATGCTGAGAAAAGAAAAGCTTTAAAAGCAGCTGGAGATTTCGAAGGATTGCAAAAATTACCAAAGAATGCTTCCCCAATAAGAATGCACAACCGATGTAAACTTACGGGTAGACCAAAAGGGTATATGCGTCAATTTGGAATTTCACGTGTTACTTTCCGTGAAATGGCCAATCAAGGCTTAATACCAGGCGTACGAAAAGCAAGTTGGTAAGATTAAATAAATTAATCACCATCTAAAAAATAGAATGTGTATATTTGCACGCTCTATTTTTTTGAGTAAAATAAATTTTAACGGATTATAGGTTCATTTGTCACAGAGCAATCTGTAGCAACAATAGAGGCAAGTGAAAACCGGAATCGCAATTTTTAATAAATATGTATACAGATCCAATCGCGGATTATCTAACCAGAGTTAGAAATGCAATCGCAGCAGGACACAGAGTAGTAGAAATTCCTGCTTCGAACTTGAAGAAGGAAATGACTAAAATTTTGTTTGATCAAGGGTATATTTTAAGCTACCAGTTCAATGACGATAAAGTTCAAGGAACCATCAAAATCGCTTTAAAATATAGCAAAGACACCAAAGAGTCAGTAATTAGAAAAATCCAAAGAATCAGTACCCCTGGTTTACGTAAATACGTTGGCTCTTCAGAGATGCCAAGAGTATTAAACGGTCTTGGTATTGCTATTGTTTCAACATCGAAAGGTGTAATGACAAACAAAAAAGCACGTCAAGAGAATGTTGGAGGAGAAGTTTTATGTTACGTTTATTAAGCCTTAAGAGATGAGTAGAATAGGAAAAAATCCCGTTAGCATTCCACAAGGTGTAGATGTAAACATAAACGAAAATATTGTAACTGTAAAAGGAAAGTTAGGAGAACTATCTCAAAGCATTTCAAACGGAATTACAATCAAGATAGAAGATTCACAAGTCGTACTAGATAGAGCTTCAGAATCTAAAGATCACAAAGCACAACATGGCTTAATGAGAGCCTTGGTCAATAACATGATCATTGGAGTTAGTGAAGGTTGGACCAAAGACTTACAATTGGTAGGTGTTGGTTACAGAGCTTCTAACCAAGGTCAGAAATTAGATCTTGCTTTAGGTTTTTCACACAATATTGTTTTAGATGTAGCTCCAGAAGTTAAAGTTGAAACAATATCAGAGAAAGGAAAAGATCCAATTATTAAATTAACTTCTTTTGATAAGCAATTAGTTGGGCAAGTAGCTGCAAAGATTCGTTCTTTCAGAGCTCCAGAGCCATACAAAGGAAAAGGAGTTAAGTTTGTAGGAGAAATATTAAGAAGAAAAGCAGGTAAATCTGCATAATTATACATATTATGGCATTATCAAAGCTTGAGAGAAGAACTAGAATTAAGCATAGAATCAGAAAAATAATTTCTGGAACTGCAACCAAACCAAGATTATCTGTGTTTCGAAGCAACAAAGAAATCTATGCGCAATTAGTAGACGATGTAAACGGAGTGACAATCGCTAGCGTTTCATCAAGAGACAAAGATATTAAAGCAACCACTAAGACTGAAGCTTCTGCTGCAGTTGGTAAAGCGATTGCTGAATTAGCAACTAAGGCAGGGTTAGACACTGTTGCTTTCGATAGAAACGGGTATTTATATCACGGTAGAGTTAAAGTATTAGCAGATGCCGCTAGAGAAGCTGGTTTAAAATTTTAAGAAATTATGCAAGGTTATAAAAACGTAGAAAGAGTGAAGCCTAGTGGGTTGGAGCTTGTAGATAAGTTAGTAGGAGTACAGCGTGTTACCAAAGTAACAAAGGGAGGTAGAGCATTTGGTTTCTCTGCAATCGTTGTTGTTGGTGATGGTAACGGTGTTGTTGGTCACGGTTTAGGAAAATCTAAAGATGTAGCTTCAGCAATTGCAAAAGCCATTGAAGATGCAAAGAAAAATTTAGTAAGAATACCTATTTTACAAGGTACGCTTCCTCATGAGCAAAAAGGAAAGTTTGGTGGTGCGAAAGTATTTATCAAGCCTGCCTCTCCTGGTACAGGAGTTATTGCTGGTGGTGCAGTACGTGCGGTATTAGAATCTGTAGGAGTACATGATGTATTATCAAAATCTCAAGGTTCTTCAAACCCTCACAATGCAGTAAAAGCTACTTTTGATGCATTATTACAATTACGTAGTGCAGGTCAAATTGCAAAGCAAAGAGGAGTATCTTTAGAAACAGTATTTAACGGATAAATCTAAGAACGATGGCAAGAATAAAAGTTACACAAGTAAAAAGTCAAATCGGGCGTCTTCAGAATCAAAAGAGAACTTTAGAAGCTTTAGGTTTACGTAAAATGAACCAAACGGTAGAACACGAGGCAACTCCTTCTATTGTAGGTATGGTGAATACAGTTAAACACTTAGTTTCTTTCGAAGAAATTAAATAAAGACATATATACAAATGAATTTACATAATTTAACACCCGCAGAAGGTTCCGTAAAAAAAGGGAAAAGAATTGCTAGAGGTGAAGGATCTGGAAAAGGTGGTACTGCAACAAGAGGTCATAATGGACAGAAATCGCGTTCAGGTTACTCAAGAAAGATTGGTTTTGAAGGAGGACAAATGCCACTTCAAAGACGTGTTCCTAAGTTTGGTTTTACAAACATCAACCGTAAAGAATACCAAGGAATCAACATAGCGACTTTACAGGCTCTAGTTGACAGTGGAAAAATTACTGATACAGTTACTTTAGATATTTTAATTGCAAACCGATTAGCAGGGAAAAACGACCTAGTAAAAATTCTAGGAAACGGAGAATTAAAAGCTAAATTAAGTATAACAGTACACAAGTTTACTGCAACTGCAAAAGCGGCTATCGAAGCTGCTGGAGGAGAAGCAGTAACTTTATAAGAAAAGCGAAAAGATGAGTTTCATAAAGACGTTAAAAGACATTTTCAGTATTGAAGAATTAAAAAACAAGATTCTTCTTACGATTGGTTTAATCGCTGTGTATCGATTTATGGCAGCTGTTCCATTACCTGGAATAGATCCGTTACAATTGACAGCATTAAAAGACAACGCTTCTGGAGGTGGTTTATTAACATTATTAGACGCATTTACCGGAGGAGCCTTTGCAAGAGCATCTGTAATGGCGCTTGGAATTATGCCTTATATTTCTGCTTCCATTGTAGTTCAACTAATGGGAATTGCAATTCCTTATTTACAGAAACTACAAAAAGATGGAGAAAGTGGACGTAAAAAGATTACACAAATCACCAGATGGTTAACCATTGGAATTACTTTGGTACAAGCACCAACCTATATTGGTTTTATTCAAAACCAAATGGATTTACCAGCGGAAGCCTTTTTAATTACAGGACCTGTATTTTGGGTATCCTCGATTGTTATTTTAACTGCAGGAACAATTTTTGCAATGTGGTTGGGTGAGCGTATTACAGACAAAGGAGTTGGTAATGGTATTTCACTATTAATTACGGTAGGTATTATTGCAAACTTTCCAGCGGCTTTTTTACAAGAGTTCGTTGCTAAAACAACCAATGCAGGCGCAGGTGGTTTGATGATGATCTTAATTGAAATCATTGTTTGGTTTATTGTAATTTTATTAACGGTTCTATTGGTAACTGCTGTTCGTAAAATTGCAGTTCAGTATGCAAGAAGAACCGTTGCAGGAAGTACACAGAATGTGGCAGGTTCAAGAGATTACATTCCCTTGAAATTAAATGCAGCAGGTGTAATGCCAATTATCTTTGCACAGGCAATTATGTTTTTACCTGTGGCTTTAGCTCAAAAGTATCCAGCAATCGCAGGATTGCAAGATAACTTTGGATGGCAGTACAATTTGATATTCGCAATACTAATCATCATTTTCAGTTATTTCTATACAGCCATTACGGTGCGTACAGATGAAATGGCGCAGGGCCTTAAAAGAAGTGGTGGTTTTATTCCAGGTATCAGACCCGGTAAAGACACCGCCGACAAGTTAGACAGTGTTTTGTCTAGAATTACCTTCCCAGGATCGTTATTCTTAGCAGCATTATCAATACTTCCAGCAGTTGTATTTCAGTTTGGAGTACAGCAAAGTTGGGCCATGTTTTATGGAGGGACCTCATTAATCATTATGGTGGGTGTCGCGATTGACACATTACAACAAATAAACGCTTACTTATTAAACCGTCATTACGATGGCTTAATGAAAGCAGGAAATACTAACAGAAAATCTTTAAACGATTAAATGGCTAAGCAATCAGCAATTCAACAAGACGGAACGATTACAGAAGCATTATCAAATGCAATGTTCCGTGTAGAATTAGAAAACGGGCACGTTGTAACTGCACACATTTCAGGTAAAATGCGTATGCATTATATTAAATTATTACCCGGAGATAAAGTAAAGTTAGAAATGAGTCCTTATGATTTGACAAAGGCAAGAATTACTTATAGATATTAATAAAAACGAGACTAATGAAAGTTAGAGCATCAGTAAAAAAGAGAAGTGCCGACTGCAAGATTGTTCGCAGAAAAGGTAGATTATATGTGATTAATAAACAAAATCCTAGATTTAAACAAAGACAAGGGTAATGGCAAGAATAGCAGGTATTGATATTCCAAAAAACAAAAGAGGGGTTATTGCTTTAACTTACATCTTTGGTATTGGAAGCAGCAGAGCTCAAGAAGTTTTAGCAAATGCAAAAGTTGACGAAAGCATCAAAGTTCAAGATTGGACGGATGATCAAATCGCAGCAATTAGAGAACAAGTTGGATCTTATACGATCGAGGGTGAATTGCGCTCAGAAGTACAATTGAACATCAAACGTTTGATGGATATTGGATGTCAGAGAGGAATTCGTCACAGACTCGGTCTTCCTTTAAGAGGACAGCGTACAAAAAACAACTCTAGAACCCGAAAAGGTAAGAGAAAAACGGTAGCTAACAAGAAAAAATAAAGTTAGATAAAGTAATCAAGATCCAAGTTTGATTGTAAGCAACAAACTTAGAAAACTAAATTACTAACACTTAAACAATTATGGCAAAAGCAAGTTCAAAAAAACGTAAAGTAATCGTAGAATCTGTTGGAGAAGCGCACGTAACTGCCTCTTTTAACAATATCATTATTTCTTTAACAAACAAAAAAGGAGATGTAATCTCTTGGTCATCTGCGGGTAAAATGGGGTTCAGAGGTTCTAAAAAGAACACACCTTATGCAGCTCAGTTGGCAGCAGAAGATTGTTCAGTAGTAGCAAAAGAAGCAGGGTTACGTAAAGTAAAAGTATATGTGAAAGGACCTGGGAACGGTAGAGAATCCGCAATCAGATCCATACACAATTCAGGGATCGAAGTAACAGAAATTATTGATGTTACACCAATGCCGCACAACGGTTGTCGTCCACCAAAGCGAAGAAGAGTATAAGTAAATATTTTAACTAAGTAGGATTCCGATTATCGAAGGAGATAGCCTTAATTCATAATCCCTACTTTAATAACAACGAAATGGCAAGATATACAGGACCAAAAACTAAAATTGCTCGTAAATTTGGCGAGGCAATTTTCGGAGATGATAAAAACTTCGAAAAAAGAAATTACCCTCCAGGACAGCATGGAAATGCGAAGCGAAGAGGTAAAAAATCTGAATATGCTATCCAATTGATGGAAAAGCAAAAAGCAAAATATACTTACGGTATTTTAGAGCGTCAATTCAGTAACTTATTTAAAAAAGCATCAGCTTCTCAAGGGATTACCGGTGAAATTTTACTACAATTATGTGAATCACGTTTAGATAACGTAGTTTACAGAATGGGAATTTCAAAATCTAGAAGTGGAGCGCGTCAATTAGTTTCTCACAGACACATTACCGTGAACGGAGAACTAGTGAACATTCCCTCTTATAGTTTACAAGAAGGAGACGTTGTTGCAGTAAGAGAAAAATCAAAATCATTAATTGCTATCGAAGACGCATTGGCTGCTTCAAGTACTGTTTTTGAATGGTTGACATGGAATGCAGATAAGAAAGAAGGAACTTTTGTAAAGGCTCCGGAAAGACTTCAAATTCCAGAAAACATCAAAGAGCAATTAATTGTAGAATTATATTCTAAATAATAAATTAACCCTATTGGTATTTAGCCAAAGGATGTATCTGTATTTCTTCAAACTACTACATCGCGCAACTAAATAACAATTCAAACGAAGAAACAATGGCAATATTAAATTTTCAGAAGCCTGATAAAGTAATCATGATTGAATCTACAGATTTTTCTGGAAGATTTGAATTCAGACCTTTAGAACCAGGTTTTGGTCTTACAGTAGGAAATGCATTACGAAGAGTGCTTTTATCTTCCCTAGAAGGTTTTGCAATCACTTCTTTAAGATTAGACGGTGTAGAACATGAGTTTTCTACCATCACAGGAATTGTAGAAGACGTTACAGAAATCATCTTAAACTTAAAACAAGTACGTTTTAAAAAGCAGATCGATGAAACGGACAGAGAAACCGTATCCGTTGCAGTATCTGGTCAAGACCAATTGACTGCAGGAGATTTACAGAAATTTATTTCAGGATTTCAAGTATTGAATCCAGATCTAGTTATTTGTAATATGGACAAATCTGTGAAGTTAAATGCTGAAATCACGATCGAAAAAGGGAGAGGATTTGTACCCGCCGAAGAAAACAAAAAAGCAGGTGCTCCAATAGGAACTATTTTTACAGATTCTATTTACACGCCAATAAAAAATGTAAAATACGCGATTGAAAACTTTCGTGTTGAACAAAAAACGGATTATGAAAAATTGGTTTTCGATATCGATACTGATGGATCAATTAGTCCAAAAGACGCATTGACTGAAGCTGCAAAAATATTGATCCACCACTTTATGTTATTCTCTGATGAGCGTATCACTTTAGAGGCCGATGAGATTGCACAAACAGAAACCTATGATGAAGAATCATTGCACATGCGTCAGTTATTAAAAACAAGATTGATAGATATGGATCTTTCTGTAAGAGCATTGAATTGTTTAAAAGCAGCAGAAGTAGATACATTAGGAGATTTAGTTTCTTTTAACAAAAGCGACTTAATGAAGTTCCGTAACTTCGGAAAAAAATCATTAACAGAACTAGAAGAACTAGTGATTGTGAAAGGTTTAAATTTCGGAATGGACTTAAGCAAATACAAATTAGATAAAGATTAATCTTTCATAGTTTGCTCCTCAAAGAGGGTTGAGCAAGATGAGAGTATAAAACACACGTCATGAGACACGGAAAGAAATTTAACCATTTAGGAAGAAAAACAGCGCACAGAAAGGCAATGTTAGCAAATATGACTTGTTCTTTAATAGAGCACAAGCGTATAAACACTACGGTAGCAAAAGCAAAAGCATTGCGTTTATTTGCAGAGCCTTTGATTACAAAATCTAAATCAGATACAACGCACAACCGTCGTATTGTATTTAGCAATCTGCGTGATAAGTTTGCGGTTACAGAATTATTCAAAGAAATCTCTGTAAAAGTAGCAGACAGACCAGGAGGATATTTGCGTATCATCAAATTAGGAAATCGTCAAGGAGACAACGCTCCTATGGCTATGGTAGAATTTGTTGATTATAACGAAATCTATAATCCTAAAGGAAAAAAAGCTAAGAAATCTACCCGTAGAGGAAGAAGCAAAAAAGCCGAAGCTCCTCAAGTAGATGCACCAGCAACAGAAGAAAAATCTGAAGAATAGAAAATGAAAATTTTTTAAATCATATTCAAGGGATAAACAGCAATGTTTATCCCTTTTTTTATATTTTTGTAAACACAAAGAACACTACTAAATGAAATATCAATCAAGAAAAAAAGCATTAGTCTTACTCGCAGACGGAACAATTTTTTATGGGAAGTCTGTTGGTATTGAAGGTACCTCTACAGGAGAAATCTGTTTCAATACAGGAATGACTGGTTATCAAGAAATTTTCACAGATCCCTCTTATTTTGGTCAACTCATGGTTACCACCAATGCACATATTGGGAATTACGGAGTCAATGATGCAGAAGTAGAATCTGAAAGTATTAAAATTTCAGGGCTTATCTGTAGGAACTTCAGCTTTACACATTCTCGCGTTGATTCTGATGGCAATCTAAAAGATTGGTTTACAAAACACAATGTAGTAGCTATTTCAGATGTAGACACCAGAGCATTGGTTGCATATATTAGAGACAATGGCGCTATGAATGCGATCATATCTACAGAGGTTGATAATATTGATGCTTTAAAGAAACAATTAGAAGCTACTCCCAATATGGAAGGTCTTGAATTGGCTTCAAAAGTATCTACACAAGCACCTTACTATGTAGGAGATGAAAATGCAGCCATCAAAATTGCTGCCATCGATATTGGTATCAAGAAAAATATAATAAGAAATTTTGTCAAAAGAGGCGCTTACATTAAAGTGTTTCCATACAATGCGACCTTTGAAGATTTGGCTTCTTTTAATCCAGATGGATATTTTATATCCAATGGACCTGGAGATCCAGCACCTTTAGTTGCTGCACAAGAAGCGGCAAAACAAATCATACAAAGAGATTTACCATTGTTTGGTATCTGCTTGGGGCATCAAGTCATCGCTTTGGCAAATGGTATTTCTACCTATAAAATGCACAATGGACACAGAGGAATCAATCACCCCGTTAAAAATATCATAACAGGGAAAGGAGAAATAACCTCACAAAACCACGGTTTTGCTATTGATAGAGCAGAAACAGAAGCACACCCAGATGTCGAAATTACACACGTACATTTAAATGACAATACCGTAGCAGGGATTCGAATGAAAAATAAAAATGTATTCTCTGTACAATACCACCCAGAAGCGAGCCCTGGACCCCATGATGCAGCATACCTTTTTGATCAATTTATAGCAAATATAGAAAAGCATAAAATAGTCGTTTCATAACGACTATTTTTTTGCATTTTACTGAAATCGTTTTCGTAAGAAACTCTTCGAAAGCAATACAAAAACAGCGGTTTTTAGTAAATTGCAGCACAAAATAATAAGAACATAACTAATATTAAATAGCGCATTATGAGTATTATAATTAACATTCACGCACGTCAAATTTTTGATTCAAGAGGAAACCCAACCGTAGAAGTAGATGTTACAACTGAGAACGGTATCCTGGGAAGAGCAGCAGTGCCTTCTGGAGCTTCTACAGGAGAACACGAAGCAGTAGAACTTCGTGATGGGGGTAAAGCCTATATGGGGAAAGGTGTTTTAAAAGCGATTGACAATGTAAATCAAATTATAGCGCAAGAATTATTGGGTGTTTCGGTTTTTGAACAAAACACGATAGATCAATTAATGATTGACTTGGACGGAACTCCAAACAAATCAAAACTAGGAGCAAACGCTATTTTAGGTGTTTCTTTAGCGGCTGCCAAAGCGGCTGCCAATGAATTAGGGTTGCCTTTGTACAGATACATCGGAGGTGTTTCTGCAAATACATTACCAGTTCCAATGATGAACATCATTAATGGAGGCTCTCACTCAGATGCACCGATTGCATTTCAAGAATTTATGGTCATGCCTGTAAAAGCCGAAACCTTTTCGCAAGCAATGCAAATGGGATCTGAAATCTTTCACAATTTAAAGAAAGTATTACACGACAGAAATTTATCAACAGCAGTTGGTGATGAAGGAGGATTTGCGCCAACCTTAGACGGAACAGAAGATGCTTTAGATACTATTGGATTGGCTGTTAAAAATGCAGGATACACCTTAGGGGACGATATCATGATTGCTTTGGATTGTGCCGCTGCAGAATTTTATGTAGATGGAAAGTACAACTATGCGAAATTTGAAGGTGAATCAGGTAAGATTCGTTCAAGTGAAGAACAGGCAGATTATTTGGCAGAATTAGCAGCGAATTATCCAATCATCTCTATAGAAGATGGAATGGATGAAAACGACTGGGAAGGATGGAAATATTTAACAGAGAAGATCGGAGACAAAGTACAATTGGTTGGAGATGATTTATTTGTGACCAATGTAGACCGTTTGTCAAGAGGTATTGAAAATGGAATTGCAAATTCAATCCTAATCAAAGTTAACCAAATCGGAACCTTAACAGAAACGATTGCAGCAGTAAATATGGCTCAAAACGCTGGTTTTACCTCAGTAATGAGTCACCGTTCTGGAGAAACAGAAGACAATACAATTGCAGATTTAGCAGTAGCTTTAAACTGCGGACAAATTAAAACAGGATCTGCTTCTCGTTCGGACAGAATGGCAAAGTACAACCAATTGCTTAGAATTGAAGAACAATTGGGAGATACAGCTTATTTTCCAGGAGAAAATGCATTTAAAATCTAAACTGCTGATTTTATAAAATTAGAAGCCTCAAAATTTTATTTTGAGGCTTTTTTTATGAATCTAAGCAATTGCATAATTTTATCTTAAAATTTAATAAATCGATTGCGTTCGCCTTTTAAAATCCTATTATAATTGGTACATTTGCAAAAAAGGTTTAAAAATTTAACACACACATACAAATGCCAGATATAGCTAAGTTACAAATTGGAGACAATTCATACGAGTTTCCACTTGTAAAAGGATCAGAGAACGAAGTTGCCATCGATATTAAAACATTAAGAGGGACGACAAATGGAGTGATAACGATTGATCCAGGTTATAAAAATACAGGTTCTTGTAAAAGTGGCATTACTTTTTTAGACGGTGAAAAAGGAATTCTTCGGTACCGAGGATATGCAATTGAAGATTTGGCCGAAAAAGCAGACTTTTTAGAAGTTGCTTATGCATTGATTTTTGGTGATTTACCAACCAAAGAACAATTGGAAAAATTTGATGCAGACATCAAGTCCAACTCAATTGTAGATGAAGATGTTAAAAAAATTATAGATGCGTTTCCAAAGAATGCTCATCCTATGGGTGTTTTGTCTTCTTTAACAAGTGCATTGGTTGCTTTCAATCCATCTTCTGTCAATGTAGATTCTGAAGAAGAAATGTACAATGCGATTGTGAAAATCATGGGAAAATTTCCTGTTTTAGTAGCATGGGCAATGCGTAAAAAACAAGGTTTGCCTTTAAATTATGGGTCAAAATCTTTAGGATATGTAGCGAATATTATGAAAATGATGTTCGAACAACCAAACGAAGCATATGCTGCCAATCCAGTCATCAAAGATGCCTTAATCAAATTGTTAATTTTACATGCTGATCACGAACAAAACTGTTCGACCTCTACAGTTCGAATTGTAGGTTCATCACATGCTGGTTTGTTTGCTTCGCTATCTGCAGGAATTTCTGCATTATGGGGACCTTTACACGGAGGTGCCAATCAAGCCGTATTAGAAATGCTAGAGGCCATCAAAGAAGATGGTGGAGACACCAAAAAATACATGGCAAAAGCAAAGGACAAAAATGATCCCTTCCGTTTGATGGGATTTGGACATCGTGTATATAAAAACTTTGATCCAAGAGCTACGATTATCAAAGTTGCAGCCCATGAAGTATTGCAAGATTTAGGAATTGAAGATCCAATTTTAGACATTGCAAGAGGACTGGAACAAGAAGCATTAAATGATCCTTATTTTGTAGATCGTAAGTTGTATCCAAATGTCGATTTCTACTCTGGAATTATTTACAGAGCTATGGGAATTCCTGTTGAAATGTTTACGGTCATGTTTGCCTTGGGACGTCTCCCAGGATGGATTGCACAATGGAAAGAAATGCGTGAGAACAAAGAACCTATTGGTCGTCCACGTCAAATTTATACAGGAGAAAATTCAAGAGATTTTGTAACTACCGAAAATAGGTAGGCAAGCATTCAATCATATCATAAAAGCTTCTTATTCTTAGGAAGCTTTTTTAGGCTTAATTCTATGTTGAAAATCAATATTCAAGACGAAGTATCCCGATTGAGAGCGGTACTTTTAGGAACTGCCAAAAGCAATGGGCCTACACCAAAAGTCGCGGACTGTTACGATCCAAAAAGTAAATTCCATGTCCTTGCTGGCACCTATCCTAAAGAAGCAGATATGCTGTTTGAAATGGAAGCGGTAGCGGCTATTTTTAAAAAGTATGATGTTACCGTTTACAGACCCGAGGTACTTGAGAATTACAATCAGATTTTTTCTAGAGACATCGCTTTCTGTATAGAGGATAAACTTATTAAAGCCAATATTTTACCCGATAGAGAAAAAGAATTCGAAGCGATTGAGCATGTGCTTGCACAAATCGATCCAAAAAATATCCTCGAACTTCCAAAAGAATGCCATGTAGAAGGGGGCGATGTAATGCCCTGGGGCGATTATATTTTTGTGGGTACCTATTCGGGGGCAGACTACCCCGATTATATTACAGCCAGAACAAATACGGATGCCGTAATTGCTTTGCAAGAGCTGTTTCCTGAGAAAATTGTCAAGTCTTTCGAGCTGCGCAAGGACAACCTTCACCCCAAAGAAAATGCTTTGCATTTGGATTGTTGTTTTCAACCGCTTGGACAAGGAAAAGCAATCCTACATAAAAATGGGTTTCTAGTAGCCGCAGAATACAATTGGTTGGTCGATTTCTTTGGCAAAGAAAACATCTTTGAAATTACAAAAGAAGAAATGTACAACATGAACAGCAATGTGTTTTCAATTGCCGAAGATGTGGTCATTTCTGAAATCAATTTTACCCGATTGAACACCTGGTTGCGTGCAAATGGGTTTACGGTTGAGGAAGTGCCCTATGCAGAAATTGCCAAGCAAGAAGGCCTATTACGCTGTTCTACCATGCCGCTGATACGCGATTAGGTTTTACTATTCTTTCCTAATAGTTCAATTTTTTGAAGTAGGTCTGTTAAAATAAAAGAGTGCTATTATTTTAACCGAATCACTAGTCTTCGACTAAAATTGTATAATTTTGCAGGAGATAAAAAATCAAATGCAACAGACCACCAATACCATATTAATGGTTCGTCCAATCAATTTTCGAATGAACGAACAAACTGCAGTTAACAACTATTATCAAAAAGTACTCGATACCTTATTGCCCGCCACCGTCAATGCAAAAGCGCAAACAGAATTTGATGCTTATGTAGCCAAATTGCGTACTTATGGGATCCGTGTTGTGGTGGTTTCTGATACCGATGAATTTGATACTCCCGATGCGCTATTTCCAAACAACTGGATTTCTTTTCACCAAGACGGAACTGTAGCCTTGTATCCGATGTTTGCAAAAAACAGGCGCATGGAACGTCGTGAAGATGTATTGGACCAATTGGAAGCCGAAGGATTCCGCATAGATTCGGTAGTCGATTATACCGCTGCAGAGCAATCTGGATTTTACCTAGAAGGTACGGGAAGTTTATTGTTGGACCGTGTAAATCAAAAAGCCTATTGTGCCCTGTCTCCAAGAGCCGATGAAGATTTGTTCATAGAGTTTTGTGAAGATTTTGAATACACTCCTGTGATTTTTACCGCCAAACAAACCGTAGATGGAGAACGCAAAGAAATTTACCACACCAATGTTATGATGTGTTTGGCAGAGACCTTTGCTGTCATTTGTTTGGACAGTATTGACGATAAAAAAGAACGTAAAAATATTGTAAAGAATTTAAAAGAAGACGGCAAGCAAGTCATTGGTATTACCGAAGCACAAGTACACAATTTCGCAGGAAACATGTTGCAAGTACGAGGGGCAAATGACGAACGTTTCTTGGTGATGAGTCAGGCAGCCTATGCTTCCTTAACTCCGCAACAAATTGCGAAAATTGAAAACCACTGCAAAATTATATCAAGTTCCTTAGATACTATTGAGGCTTGTGGTGGTGGAAGCGCACGTTGCATGATGGCAGAAGTATTTTTGCCAAAAGCATAAGCCGACCCATTTTTAGTTTATTTCTCTAAAACTTCAGAAATCACTTTTCCAGTGGTGCTATTCGGTGCTTCTATTTGCAATAGATTGGCAATGGTAGGTGCAATGTCTACAATTTCATATCTTTTAGAAGAACTCCCTTGTTGGATGCTATTTCCATAAAAAAGAATCGGAACATGGGTATCGTAGGAATATCCAGAGCCGTGACTGGTTCCTTTTCTTCCATATGATAAGGTTGCTGGATAGGGGAGCAGCATTACATCTCCAGAGAATTTTTGATTGTAGCCATTTTGTAAGGAGTTTAACATACCCTCCGAAAAATGGGTTGTTTGTAAGGTTTTTGCTGTGACCGCTTTGTAGATTCCGTCAAAGGAAATCGCTTCGTCTGCTATTTTTTGAGCCACTGTATGCTGATCTAAGCCCAAAGAATCAAGTACTCGCTTGTTTAAGAAAACCTGATAATTGGAAACATTTTCAATCAAGCTGGGCGAATTAAAAGATTTTTGAGTGATCGTAGTTAGGTGTTTTTTAAACGCGGTTCCATTGAAATAATGTGCTGGGATTCTTAAAGACTGTAAATAAGCAGGCACATGAACAGCCGCGTGATCCGCTGTTAAAAAAAGAGTATAATTTCCTTCTCCTACTTCTGTATCTAGGGTTTGAAACAAATCTGCAAGGTCTTTGTCCAAACGCAAATAGCTATCTTCTATTTCCACAGATGCTGGTCCGTATTGATGTCCTACATAATCGGTAGACGAAAAACTGATGGTTAGAAAATCGGTATGTTCAGATTTTCCTAAATTTTCTCCAATAATGGCTGCTTTGGCAAAATCGGCAGTAATGGAGTTTCCAGCCGGAATCGCTTTAATGAGGCTATAATTTCCATTGCTTTTTCTGAGGACAGGAATATTGTGAGGAAATGTGGGGGTTTGTTCTCCATTGTACAATGCCTCAAATTCATTATCGTCGGCAATACTTTGTGTATAGGTACTCAGGTCATAAAGTGTTTCCCATGGTGTACTTAGATATTCATCTGCTTTTTTAGAAGCATTGAATTTGCGCACCCAACTTGGAAGTTCCTCCATATAAAACGAACTAGAAATCCATTGGCCAAAGTTGCCGCCACTAAACCAATAAGCCGCATTTGCAGTGTGCCCAGCAGGCAATATAGAAGAGCGGTCTTTAATGGCAATACCAATGGTTTTTCCATGCATGTTTTGCGCCAAATGCAATTGATCTGTTACGGTAGTGGTCAACATTCTGTATGGCGACTTTTTACCTTCGTCACTCTCATTTCCAATGGTTTTGTAGTTCGCATCATCTACACAATAAATAGTTTTCTTTGCAAATTTATCATACCAATTGTTTGAAATAATCGCATGTTCAGAAGGGGTGGTTCCTGTATAAATGGAAGCGTGCCCTACGGCAGTATAAGTAGGGATTAAATTGTAATGCGCATTTTCCAGCGAAAAACCATCGTTCAATAAGCGCTTAAAACCCTTTTCAGAATAGCGGTCAGCAAAACGTGTTAAGTAGTCGTAGCGCATTTGATCAATTACAATACCCACCACTAATTTTGGTTTTTTTTGGGTCGATTTTTTTGATTGGAAACTATAGAGAATTACACTAAAAGCGAAGGCAATAAGGATTATTTTTTTCATAAAACAAGAGAATGTTAAAGTAGACTCAAAAGTACAATTTTTTAATTTTGATCGCTATAATTTTACTTAGGGTTGTTCATTTTTTAATACTTTAGCAAAAAGAAAAATAATAAACGAATGAATTACCTAGAGCATGTTGGTAAATACTGTATGATGTTGGGGCAAGTTTTTAAAACACCACAACGTCCTCGCGTTTTTAGAGACGCCTTGTTCAAAGATATTGAAGAGTTAGGTCATAAATCGCTCGGGATTATTATGTTTATTTCCTTTTTTATTGGAGGGGTGATTGCCTTGCAAACTGCATTAAATTTAGAAGACCCACTAATTCCAGATACACTTATTGGTTTTGCCGCTAAAAGATCAATAATCTTAGAATTTGCCCCTACTTTTTGCTCTATTATTTTAGCCGGGAAAGTGGGGTCTTATATAACTTCAAGCATTGGTACTATGCGCGTTACAGAACAAATAGATGCTTTGGAGGTTATGGGCATCAATTCTTTGAATCACCTGGTATTGCCAAAAATAATCGCCACCGTTTTCTTCTACCCATTTCTAATTTGTTTGGGAATGATTTTGGGGATTTTTGGAGGTTGGCTTGCTGGTGTCCTGTCTGGTTTATTTACAGGAACCGACTATATTATTGGCATTCAATCCGATTTTCAACCTTTTTTATTGGTCTACGCAATGATTAAAACATTGGTCTTTGCGTTTCTTATTTCTACCGTTCCATCCTATCATGGGTATTATGTAAAAGGAGGCTCGTTGGCCGTTGGGAAAGCAAGTACGCAAGCTGTCGTTTGGACTACCGTTTTAATTGTGATTTCCAATTATTTTCTAACTCAAATGCTTTTAACATAGATGATCGTAGTAAAAGATTTACACAAAGGTTTTGACGAGGTACAAGTCTTAAAAGGAATTTCAACGACTTTTCATCCCGGAGAAACCAGTCTTATTATTGGACAAAGTGGTTCTGGAAAAACAGTTTTTTTAAAATCGTTAATTGGCTTACACATTCCAGAATCGGGAACCATCTCTTTTGATGGTCGAATAAATACCTATTTTACAACGGAAGCCAAAAGAGTATGGCGTCAAGAAATTGGGATGGTTTTTCAAGGAAGCGCTCTTTTTGATTCGCAAACCGTTGAAGAAAATGTCATGTTTCCATTAAAAATGTTTACCAACAATTCTGAAAAGGAGATGCTTGATCGTGTCAATTTTGTATTGGACCGAGTAAACCTTACCAATGCCAATAAAAAATTTCCGGCAGAACTTTCGGGCGGAATGCAAAAAAGAGTAGCCATTGCAAGAGCCATTGTCATGAATCCGAAATACTTGTTTTGTGACGAGCCAAATTCAGGTTTAGACCCCCAAACTGCTATTGTAATCGATAATTTAATTCAAGAAATAACAGCAGAATATAATATTACAACGGTAATAAACACCCATGATATGAACTCTGTCATGGAAATTGGTAAAAAAATTGTGTTCCTCAAAAATGGCACAAAAGCCTGGGAGGGAAGTAAAAATGAAATCTTTAAAACTGATAATGAGGCTGTTGTTGAATTCGTGTATTCTTCCAATTTATTTAAGAAAGTGAGACAGGCTTATTTAAATGAAACAAAGTAGAAAAAAATATTGTTTATTATAAATAAGGTGATATATTTGCACCCGCTAAAACGAAGAAAAATGACCTGGTAGCTCAGTTGGTAGAGCATCTCCCTTTTAAGGAGAGGGTCCTGGGTTCGAGCCCCAGCCCGGTCACACGAAAACTCTGTACAGAATGTACAGAGTTTTTTATTTTTTATGCTATTTTGTTACCAAAAAAGTGTTAATTTAGGTATTCTTAAAACTGAATATGACCAAATTTAATGTATTTCTTAGTTTGTTGTTTCTTATGAATACTTCTGATGCCCTTATTTTTAATTTTACAAAAGAGGCCAACCTTGCTTCTTGGAAAGTCGTAGACGACGGTGTCATGGGAGGAAGATCTCAAGGTAATTTTGCGATCAATGAAGCGGGCAATGCTGTTTTTGAAGGAACCGTTTCTTTAGACAACTATGGTGGTTTTTCATCTGTAAGACATGCTTTTCCTGAGAAGGATGTAGCGAAGTATTCCAAAGTGCTTTTGCGTGTTAAAGGAGATGGAAAGAAATACCAGTTTCGAATCAAAGAAAAGAGATTATTATTCCTACATCACCACATTTCAGACAACTACCGAATGGCAAACCATTGCTTTAGAGATGCATCAAATGTATCCTGTATATAGAGGTCGCACCTTAAACATGGACAATTTGACACCCAATAAAATAGAAGAAATTGCCATTTTAATTGGCAACAAAAAAGCCGAGAAATTTCGATTGGAAATAGCTGTAATTTCTTTGCAATAAGTTTCACTACCCTTATGTGTTAGTCACGATTATTATTCATTTATGAACCCTTCTACAAAACAACATCAAACTACTTCAGATTCGAAGCAAGCCATCCAACAAGATGCAAAAGGACTTTTTCAGAATCTTAAAATATTTCTAGTCGAACTCTTCGATTTTAGAGAAGATACGGATCAAGAAGCAACAATTGAAGCCATCAAAGCAGATATTCCTTTCAAAGGAGCAACGGCATGGATTCTTATTTTTGCAGTCTTTGTAGCTTCGATAGGCTTGAATGCAGACTCTACAGCTGTGGTCATTGGGGCCATGCTTATTTCTCCATTAATGGGGCCTATCCTCGGAATTGGAATGTCATTTGCTCTAAATGATTTTTTGACTTTTAAAAAGTCACTCATGCATTTGGGAACCATGATTGTGTTGAGTTTATTTGCTTCTTTCTTATTCTTTTATATTTTTCCGTTAAGTGAGGATACTTCAGAGTTGTTAGGACGTGTAAGACCCGATATTCGGGATGTATTAATTGCTTTCTTTGGTGGTTTGGCCTTGATGGTTGCGAAAACGAAGAAAGGTACCGTAGCCTCGGTAATTTTTGGAGTTGCCATTGCGACTGCGTTGATGCCTCCGCTTTGTACTGCCGGATATGGGCTGGCAAAAGGGAATTTCACCTACTTTTTTGGTGCCATGTACTTGTTTACTATCAATACTATTTTTATTGCATTGGCTACCTTTTTGGTGTTAAAATTATTACGGTTTCCAATGCACAAATATGCAAATGCAGCAAGAAGAAAACGGTATTCAACCATCGCAACTGTGGTCGGAATTTCTGTGATGATTCCAGCGATTTTTACTTTTATAAGTGTCTTTAAAGAAAATCAGATTGAAAATCAAGTTAGTACTTTTATTAAAAATGAAGTGAAACTCATTCCCAATTTTCAATTGATTGATGAATCGTTTTTGCCGAAAACTAAAGAAATTTATTTAAACTTTTTTAACGAGGTATCCGACGGTGAAAAAAATATTTTAACCAACCAATTAAGAAACAATCCGAGGTATGATAAAATCAAAGATTTTGATTTAAAAATTAAAGGAAGTGACACCAAAAGTTTTGAGCTAATTACGACAGCATTTAAAGAGAAGCGAGCGGAATTACAAGAGAGTAAAAATATTATAGGTGGCTTGCAACAACAAATCACAGGGCTCCAAGAAACCATTATTGAATTAAACAATCGAATCGAACAAGATGCTTTGAATAACAATCAAAAAGTGATTGCATTTAGTCGTATTGTAAAAGATGCAAAAATTAGATACAAAGCGATTGAATCCCTTGGATTTGCAAAGGTTTTGTCTTCCAAAGATTTTATAAAAATAGATACGATTCCGGTGGTAACCGTACAATGGGATGCAAAGCTACAAGATAGTACCGTTTTGGTGAATGAAAGGGAACTCAGAAACTGGTTGCAAATAGAACTGAACTTAGACACCCTCTTTATCAAACGGGAAAAATAAGAAATTCGATTTTCAAAATCGTTGCTTCAAAACGACCCCTCATTGGGCTCTATTGGAAGGTATTTTTTTACTTCAACATTCTGATTGAAAAGATATACTTTTTTGTTTTTTAAGTGCAAACACTCATACCGAGTTCTTCGCTTGTTTCCTTTCTTATAGAGCGCATCTTTAAACCTAAATACAGTTCCAAAGTCGATATCGAAAATGAAATATTTTCCTGTTTCTGCTCGATTTCCTTTTAAGGCCAGAGACAAGTTTACATCTGAATCAGTACTTGCTTTTGCGTTTTGTAAATAGTTCGCTAAATGCGAAAGGATTTCCTCTGGATAAATATCGGGCCGTAAAAATGGCAACATCAAATGTTGAAATATGGTTTTCCATTCTTGACCATGAGGTTGTACCCTTCCAAATTTTTGATGCGTAACATGGTGTGCAATTTCATGTACTAAGGTGAGTAAAAACTGGTGTTTGTTGAGGTTGTTGTTTACAGTAATTTGAAATTTTCCCGAAGGCAATTGCCTAAAATCTCCATGTTTGGTTTGCCGTTGATTTACAATTTTTAAAGTAAAGTTGTGTTTATCAATTAAAAATTGAACAAAAGGGATGGCTTTTTCTGGAATGTAAGTAACCCAAGAAAAACCTTCGTTGGGAAGGGGCTTGAACGCTTGATTATTTTCTTTTTGTGTAGAAATGCTGATTTTTTTTTAAATTTTACCTACCGTCTCTATTTTAAGGTGTTGTAGATGAAACTTGCAATACTTTCCCGTTATAAAATTTGTTGCCGGTAAGTGAGAAGTCATAGATGTAATTGGCCATTTCTTGCGCAGAAAGAGGGGCTTTGTAGTCTGGAAATGCTTCTGCTAACATTTCTGTTTGTACCGCGCCAATAGCGAGCACATTAAAAGCAATTTGCGCTTCCTTGTATTCTTCTGCCAACAATTCTGACAATGTAATTACTGCTCCTTTTGCAGAGCTATATGCGGCCAAACCACCAAACTTTAAGCTTCCTTGGATGCCTCCCATAGAGCTTATGGTTACTACGTGACTCCCTTTTTGGAGAAACGGAATGATTCCTTTGGTTATTTCTGCAACTCCAAACACATTTACTTTATAAACGTCTAAAAAATCGGCAGCGGTTAATTCCGTAAAAGGTTTGTTAATTAGCTTTCCTGCATTATTAATTAGAACATCTACCTGTTTCCAATTCGATTGTATAAAGTTTATTGCCTTTTGGATGTCTTCAGCCTGAGACAAATCAATAGAAAGTGTTGTAATATTTTTATGATTTACTTTTTCTAAGGGAGCTGTATTTCTGGAAAGCGCTAAAACATGATGTCCATTTTTAGCAAATTGTTGTGCCAATTCAAAGCCAATTCCTCTACTAGTTCCAGTAATCACTATATTCTTCATTGATTCTTTATTTGATCTAGCAATTTACTTAAAATTTCATACTTTTAAGCTCAAATTAGATACAAATGAAGAAATTAATCACCCTCTTTTTAACTGTTTTTATTTTCCAAAACACCACTGCTCAAACTACCTATATTATGTGTGGTAAGTTATTGGATACAAAATCAGGTGAAATGCTTACCAAACAAACAATTGTTGTCAAAGAAAATAAAATTATTTCTGTAGAAGATGGGTATTCACTTCCTAAAGGAGCAAAATCTATAGATTTAAGCGATAAAGTGGTGCTTCCGGGTTTCATTGATTTTCATGTGCACATAGAAAAAGAATTTGACAGAAATACTCGTTTAAATAATTATATCATGAACGAAGCAGATATTGCTTTTAATTCAGTAGGATTTGTAAAAACAACCTTATTGAATGGGTTTACCACAGTTCGAGATTTGGGTGGAACGGGTGTTAATATTTCAGTAAGAAATGCCATCGATGCTGGAAAGATTCCTGGACCCAGAGTTTTTACTGCAGGGAAGTCTTTGGCAACTACAGGAGGGCATGCCGATCCTACTAATGGAAGCAGTCGAAATTTGATGGGTGATCCAGGTCCTAAGGAAGGCGTTGTCAATTCTGTAGAAGATGCAAAGAAGGCGGTAAGACAGCGCTACAAAAATGGAGCAGATTGGATAAAGATAACGGCAACAGGAGGGGTTTTAAGTGTTGCAAAATCAGGAGACAATCCTCAATTTACTGTAGAAGAGGTACAAGCAATTTGCCAAACAGCAACAGATTACGGAATGTATGTGGCCGCCCACGCACATGGCGATGAAGGTATGCAAAGAGCCATTATTGGAGGGGTAAAAACGATTGAGCACGGTACCTATATGAGTGATCAAACCATGGAACTCATGATAAAACATGATGCCTATCTAGTTCCTACAATCACTGCAGGAAAAGAGGTAGAAGCCAAAGCAAAAATAGCCGGTTTTTATCCTGAAATCGTAGTGCCCAAAGCGCTAGCAGTTGGTCCACAAATCCAAGGAACCTTTGCAAGAGCATACCAAAAAGGGGTAGGCATCGCATTTGGAACTGATGCTGGGGTTTTTGAACACGGGAATAACGGTAAAGAGTTTGGGTTCATGGTTGAAGCTGGAATGCCAGCAATAGAAACCATTCAATCTGCAACCATTACCAATGCAAAATTGCTGAAAATGACTGAGGAAATTGGACAAATTAAAGCGGGATTTTTTGCAGATATTATTGCTGTAGACGAGGATCCAATTAAAAATATTGCAACCCTAGAAAATGTGGTCTTTGTGATGAAAAATGGGGTTGTTTACAAACAATAATTGAGTTTAAAAAAAAGAGTTTATGAGAAGTAATAAATGGAATTTAGTCTGGTCTGTTATTGGAACCTTGGTTGTTGTAATGACTTTTGTGAATAGCAGCTCCGCTACAATAGTTTTTGGAATTGAAATCGATATTTGGGTGTATCGCGGACTTTGGAGTTTAATTACGGTAGCAAGTTTTGTGAGTTACTTAAAAAGGAAAAAAGAAGAAGCAAGTTGAAAACTTGTTTCTAAAAAAGAGGAGCGTCCAATTCCTCTTACCTAGGCAAAGACCTAGTACTTCTACTCAAAAATAATATGCTGATAGGCACCCATATCTGGGTTTGTACTTCTATCAACTCCCAAAAGATCTACGCTAAAGAGGGTAGGCCTGGCTTTGTCAATCGCATCAGATTCCTGTCCAATCACAAAATTATTTTTTTGTGGGTTTCTAAAATGAGGAAAACCGTTTAGAATGTTGTCTTGATAATTTGGATTGTTAAAATCCAATTCAACATTCTCTGAAAAAGCTCCATTGACATCATTAAAACGAAGCATCGAATTCCCAACGTTGTAGTTGAAAGCACTACCTTCGACTTTATCTAGCACAAATTCAATATTACTATTTCCGTCAAAAATACAGTTCGTAAAATTTGCAGCAATTAAGTCTTTTACAAACCGAGTTTCTTGACCATTCTCATCCGTACTGTTCTGATAATTATTTACTAAAACGGCAGACAATTGTCGAATTCCTCGGTTCCAGTAATTTGCAAAAGTAGTGTGTGTAAAATTGTATTCGCCACCTAAAGTAGCTGCAAAAGAGGCAAATCCGGCATTCCCAATCACAAGATTATACCCGGTAATTTCACTCTCTCTTGCCCAAATAGCATAAGCCCCATGGTTGTAGATCTCTGTGTTTTCAAGGGTTAGTTTTGTGTTTTTGTCAGAGCCGAGTGCATTTCCCACTAAAAGCCCTACCAACCCGTTTTTTATGACCGCATGTTGTATGGTATTGTCTACACTTCCTGGGCGTATTAGAATTACTCCCCATTGCCCGGGTACATCGCTAAAACTATTTTCCAGTCGGTCTCCTTCAAAAACTACTTTTTCGGAGTTCGTTCCGTTAACTTTTAAAGAAGCATTGTCATCAATTATTAATCCAGAATTATCATGAAAATGTATTTTTGCGCCTGCTTCAACAGTCAATGTTTTTCCTGCCGGAACCGCTGCATATCCATAAATAACGGTGGGTATTGTGTTGGAGAAAACAAGTTCTGTGTCCTCTAAAAACCGTCCTTGAATACTTGTGGGTTCACCGTCAATACGAAGCTTGTCAATTTCCAGGGTCAAGGGATCTCTACCTGGAAAAATAAAATTGGCATCTTGTACCAAAGTTACCAAATCGACATCTTGTTGATTCACCCCGTTGTCAAATAATATCTTATCAGTGTACAACGGATCTGTGATGGTTGAGAAATCGATGGTGGTCTCCACAAAAACATACATGCTGTCATTTGCTAGAATATTGATTTCATTAAATTCCTTCCCAGCAATACCATCTACATTCAATCTATAATTTGACATGATACCATTTTCTAATTGAATGCTTGGAATACTGATGTCTTTGTTGCTTCTATTGTAAACCTTTAAGTTGTAGGTTGCTGAACCAATATTGGTAAAAATAGTATCTAAAAACACAGTGTCTTTAGAAAATTCGAGTGTCCCAAAACTTGGTGTTGTAGAAAAATCTTTTCTACATGAGCTGATGGCAATAAGAACAAATGAGATGATCAATAGTAGGAGATAGCGCATAATTCTATTTTGGTCTCTTAAACAGCTAGATCGTTTATAAATGATTTAAAAGGATAACTGTCCAATTGGGTTTTTATTATTTTTTTACAAGCTCTATTTCAAATAGTTTTCCCCAGTTTTTACCGGTAACAAAAAGTCGCTTATTTTTAGTGTCATAAGCAATCCCATTTAAAACTTCATCTTCAGGTTTCAATTTTTGAGTTTTTTGCATTTCTTTAGTCAAGCCTTTTAAGTTTACAATTCCTTCTGCGACTCCTGTATCTGGGTTGATGATGATAATGGCGCTGTTGAGGTACTTGTTTGCATAAATTTTACTGTCAATAAATTCCAATTCATTTAAATTATCCAGAGCGCGGCCTTTCGTATATACTTGAATTGAACGTTTTTCTTTATGAGTTTCGGGATCTAAAAACCAAATTTTATGGCTTCCATCAGATTTTATGAGTTCGGTTTCGTTGTGAGTTAATCCCCAACCCTCTTTACTTTTACCATATCGAAAGGTCTTTTCTTGTTTGAAAGTTTCCAAATCATAGGTGAATCCCTTTTTATTCTGCCAAGTCAACCAATGAATTTTATCGTCAACAATGGTCATTCCTTCGCCAAAATATTTATTGGCCAAAGCAATTTTCTGTAAAACCTTTCCTGTTGTAATTTCAACTTTTCGAAGCGAAGATTGCCCTCTTCGTCCTGTGGTTTCATATAAAAAACCTTTGTAATATTCCAAGCCTTGTGTATATGCAGTTGTGTCATGTGGATAGGTATTGATAATTTTATATCCATAGATGGTTGCCTTTTCCGAAGGGAAAATTTCAAAAGAACTTTTCGATTTAGTTGTTTTTCCTGGGTAGAAACTCAAGGCCACTACAAAATGTCTTCCAAAACCTAAATCTGAGGTATTGTATGTTGCCGTGAGATTGGTGGCAGGAATTTGTTTGTCATTCACAAAAAACTGAACACTATCTATGGGTTGATTGTTCTTTTCGGATACTTTAAAAGTGGCAATTCCATTTATAGCAACTGTTTTAGGAGACTCGAGTGTGAGTTTGTAGGTTTCTGAGCATGCAGTACTTAGCATTAAAAGTGAAGAAAGCGCAATCAGAATCGAATAGTTTTTCATTTGAGATAAAAATTTCAGTATGTTGTTCTTAAGGTATTCAAAAAAAGCGTCAAAAAACAATTTTTAATCGGTTACATCCTCTTAATTGCACTTTGAAGCTCTAAGATATCAAATAAAAACAATTTATTTATTTGTAAATTGAAAAATAACGTTAAATTTGCAACCTCAAAATAGCTAATAACAGTTATTTAGAG
>Ga0213861_10000660_pt1 | contig 30522 bp, 32 predicted proteins | sample PICome_4_FD_160110 | JGI IMG/M metagenome (GOLD analysis project Ga0213861, IMG submission 160110) | Coastal seawater microbial communities near Pivers Island, North Carolina, United States - PICO131 | ecosystem: Environmental > Aquatic > Marine > Coastal | place: USA: North Carolina... | reverse complement strand
TCTATGTCCCCGGGACGGTCCGAGGCAACTTTGGGCGACAATATCACGCAATTGGTGGCATCGGTCGATCAATTGGTGGTGGCCACCACCTTCGCCAGCAATGTGGCACGAGTGAAAACCTTGGCCGAGGCAGCGCGCCGTGCGGGGCGCTCGGTCTGCCTCATGGGACGTGCGATGAATAAAATGGTGGAAGCGGCGCTTGAAGCTGGCGTTTTATCAGATTTTCCTCCCGTGATTAGCCCAGAGGAAGCTTTGGATGTGCCGCGCGGCAATCTGATGTTCTTGGTTACGGGCAGTCAGGGCGAGCGGCGCGCAGCATCTGCGCAATTGGCCAATGGTAAATATCGTGGGCATAAGTTGAAGGAAGGGGATTTATTCCTCTTTTCATCAAAAACCATTCCGGGCAACGAGCGTGGCGTGATCAAGATCATCAACCAACTGGCTGAAATTGGCGTGGATGTGGTGGATGACTCTACCGGCGCTTATCACGTGTCAGGCCATGCCAACCGCCCGGATTTGGAGGCGATGCATGCTTTGATGCAGCCGCAGATTCTGGTGCCCATGCATGGCGAGCACCGCCATCTGCGCGCGCATGCCAATTTGGCCAAGGCCAAGGGGATACAATCGGTTGTTGCGGTCAATGGAATGGTGATTAACCTTTCAGGCAACGCGCCTAAGGTTGAGGAATTCATTGAAACAGGTCGCACATATATTGATGGATCTGTGCAAATCGGTGCTTTGGACGGGGTGGTGCGTGACCGTATTCGCATGTCGCTCAATGGTCATGTGATGGTGAGTGTTATATTGGATGATGATGGCCCGTTGGGCGAACCTTGGTGTGAAATTAAGGGTCTACCAGAGATTGGTAATAGCCGCGCTAGTTTGGCCGAAGTTCTTGAAGAAGACTTGAACCAATTTATGATGCGTGCGGGTCGCAAGACGCTGCTTGACGATAAAAAGCTTGAAGACGAGCTGCGCCGCATTGCACGGCATTCCGCGCAATCTGAGATCGGTAAAAAGCCAGAAGTCACAGTTGTGATTAGCCGTTTGTCATAAGTAAACGGTTTCACACCTTGCCCGGTGTTGCCACCGGGCGGGGAATATTTGCTGCAATCGTCTATTATGCAGAGATCGCTTTAAGCGTGGTCTTCCTTAAAAGACGTAATGTCCTCTGGCGCCTGGGTCGTCAGGCTAAGATCTTCGGTGTTACTGGCGCTGCTGAGCTGTTCAGAAACCTCGGGCGCGGCGTTGGAAGCAAATAGATCTCTGCCCTCTGCCAACAAACGTTCGGTAAAACTTTGCGCAATAAAATTCGGCATGGAGGCATCCAAAGCCGCCCCACCACGATTGTTGTTGCGCGGCTCTGCGTCGCGGCTGCGGCCACGTCCACGGCCACCGCGCTTGTTTTTGTTTTCCTCGCGCGCTGGAGTGAGCGGTTGCGCCGTGTCTTCAGCTGTAGCCACGGCTGCAGGTGCCGAGTCTTCTGGCGCAACTGATGTATTGATGGCATCTGGGAGGGCCTGCGCCTTGGAAGGTGGCTCCGCAGGTGATTTCTTCGCTTTGACGGTGCGGCTGCGTCTTGTCAGTTTCTTTTCTGCGCGATCTTCGGGAGCTGTTTCAGCTTCGGCAGTCTTGCCAGACATCGCGTGCTCCATCCGGGGAATTTCCATTTTCACCAGGCCTTCGATGGCGGCAAAATTCTTTTCATCTCGGGGGCTGCAGATCATCATGGCTGTCCCAGACTTTCCGGCCCGGCCTGTGCGACCGATCCGGTGGACATAGTCCTCCGCATGGCTGGGGACGTCATAGTTGAAAACATGGCTCACATTCGGGACATCAAGCCCGCGCGCTGCCACATCGGAGGCCACCAAGAAACGCAGGGCGCCAGATCGAAAATTATCCAGAGTTTCCATGCGCTTGGATTGATCCAGATCGCCATGAATTGGCGCCGCATCTAGGCCGTATTTTTGCATGGACTTGGCCACCACATCCACATCCATCTTACGATTGCAAAAGATAATGGCATTGGTGCAATTTTCCGCTTCGCTTGCAATCATACCCCGCAAGAGAGAGCGTTTGTCGGTACGTTCACGATCTTTGCGGCTGGCTTTGAACATGATGACGGATTGGGTGATGGTATCCGAGGTGGTGGCAGCCCGGGCCACCTCTATTTTTGCAGGCGCTGAGAGGAAGGTATTGGTGATCCGCTCGATCTCTGGCGCCATTGTCGCGCTAAAAAATAGGGTTTGACGGGTGAAGGGGGTGAGTTTGAAGATCCGCTCAATATCTGGAATGAAACCCATATCGAGCATCCGATCTGCCTCATCCACCACCATGATTTGTACGCCGGTTAGAAGCAACTTGCCGCGTTCAACGTGATCGAGCAGCCGACCGGGTGTTGCAATCAACACATCGACGCCTCGGTCAATCAGCTTGTCTTGCTCCTTGAAACTCACGCCGCCAATCAGCAGAGCTTTGGTCAATTTACTATATTTCGTGTAGGTGTCGAAGTTTTCAGCCACTTGCGCGGCCAATTCGCGGGTGGGACAAAGCACCAAACTGCGTGGCATCCGTGCGCGTGCGCGGCCGCGGCCCAACAAGGTAATCATCGGCAGGGTGAAACTGGCGGTCTTGCCGGTTCCGGTCTGTGCGATGCCCAAGACATCTTTTCCTTCGAGTGCCGGCGGAATGGCTCCAGCTTGAATAGGGGTAGGGGTGTCATAGTCAGCATCGGCGATGGCTTTAAGGACTTTAGCGTCCAAATTTAGGTCAGTGAATTTTATCATGTACGTCCATTAAGATGTGTTGCGACAAGAATTTTGCACAACGAGGGTTGGACGCAGGTCATTCGCGTCCATCGTAGGGTTAGCCCCATGCCAACTCCGCTCGTATAGGCGGTAATCTGCTGTAGGTCAAACCCGCACGCTGGCATGGCTGCCGCCGCGAATAGGCCGTTAAGCCATCATTTCTTTCGTCGCGGTCAATGCCATGTCTGGATAGTCGCGTGCCACGCGATCAATGTCCCATTGTAGCCTCGTCAAAAACACCATGTCGTCATCATTGTCCCGCGCCATATGCTGTTTGTTGGCCTGCGCGAAAGCATCGACCTTGGCCAGTGGCCCTGAGACCCAACGCGCCGAGGTAAATTGACTTGGCTCCATACGCACTGGAAGCCCGTATTCGAGCTCAATGCGGCTGGCCAGAACTTCAAATTGTAAGGCTCCAACCACTCCGACAATAAAGCCTGAGCCAATCATCGGCTTGAACACTTTGGCGGCACCTTCTTCGGCAAATTGCATGAGAGCTTTTTCCAAGTGCTTGGCTTTTAGCGGATCTCCCGCGCGGATTGATTGCAGCAATTCTGGTGCAAAACTCGGAATACCTGTCACGCGCAATGTTTCGCCTTCCGTCAGCGTGTCGCCAATGCGCAGTTGCCCGTGGTTTGGAATGCCAATGATATCGCCGGCCCAAGCCTCGTCAGCCAATTCGCGGTCGGCCGCAAGAAAGAGGACCGGATTGGAAATCGACATTTGTTTCTTGCTACGCACATGCGTCAATTTCATCCCGCGTTTGAAATGGCCTGAAGCCAAGCGCACAAAGGCCACACGATCGCGGTGTTTGGGGTCCATATTGGCCTGCACTTTGAACACAAATCCCGCCACTTTAACCTCTTCCGGGGCGACAAACCGCGGTTCCGCCCTCTGCGGCTGGGGCTCTGGACCAAAATCAGCGATGCCTTGCATCAATTCTTGCACACCAAAGGAATTGATGGCCGAACCGAACCAAATCGGTGTCATAGTGCCATCTAGCAGCGCTTGACGGTCCATAGTTGGCAAGAGCTCTTTTGCCATCTCAATCTCTTCAAGAAACACTTCAAGAAGGTCCGCAGGTACATGTTCAGCCAAAGATGGATCGTCCAATCCGTTGATATTTATAGATTCAGAGACCTTGTTACGGTCAGCCCTATCCATAAGTTCCAATTGGTCGCGCAAGAGATCATAGGTGCCAATGAATTCCCGACCGCGCCCAATCGGCCAAGAGGCGGGTGTGACATCAATCGCGAGATTTTGTTGAATCTCATCAATAATATCGAAAGTGTCACGGCTTTCGCGGTCCATTTTGTTACAAAACGTCAATATCGGCAGGTCGCGCATGCGGCAGACCTCAAAGAGCTTTTGGGTCTGGCTTTCAACGCCTTTGGCGCCGTCAATTACCATAACGGCCGCGTCAACAGCTGTGAGGGTGCGATAGGTGTCTTCGGAAAAATCTGAGTGACCCGGAGTATCCACCAAATTGAATCGAAAGGTTTGGAAGTCAAATGACATGGCGGAGGCTGAAACCGAGATGCCTCGATCTTGCTCCATTTTCATGAAATCTGAGCGTGTTCTGCGCGCTTCGCCCTTGGCGCGGACTTGCCCGGCCATTTGAATAGCGCCGCCATAAAGAAGAAATTTTTCAGTCAAAGTCGTCTTGCCGGCATCAGGGTGGCTGATGATAGCAAAGGTGCGCCGGCGCGCAATTTCTGGCGGAAGTTTGGGGCGGTTGTATAGCATGAGCCGCGTATAGGTTGGGATGATGCCGATGGCAAGAAATCCCGCATCACATTGAACGCATGGGCGCGTTTTCTCGAGAGGCGCTAGTTAACGTTTATGCGCCAGGCCAGTGAGCAGAAACAACACGCACCGACTGGGTTTGCGGGGTGAGATGCTGATTGTACAGCCCACGGCAATTTTTTGGATGTTTCGTCGTTTAGATCTGCGCCGCCCATGTGAGATTGTACTGCGATGCCATTGGTGAAGATTAAATGTTCAGTAGCAAAACGTATTTGAACGCAATCCACAAAACCGGCTGCCACCCAATCGTTTGTGGTGCCATTGCACAGATCTTTGGCTTTGACGAGCCGTCCCCGTTACTTGCCTTGGGTTTGGGCAGATATAGTGCGATGTTCTGCGCCTATGATGAGATCCTGATTGGTGTCAAAATGAAATTTTGAAATCCTAATCGGGCGGCTTACCCTGCGCTCGTTGGGTTTTGATCTCAACACATGCAACTTTTTTAACATAAAAATAGGGGTTAAAACTTTTTCCCAGGTTTGAGACCCTCAGCCGGGGATAGGCTTCCGTCGGTCAGGGTGATTTGCGTACCAGGATAAAAAATCGCATCGTGTAGCTCGACCAACTTGCGTGGATCAACGTGGTGATCAACGCCAATCAGGCGGTAGTCTGTATCGGGTTGCAGCATTGCTAATGCAGATAGGTAGATTTGTTTAATCTTTCCCAGCTCGACTTCCATAAAGATCAGGGCGTCGAAGGTATGACCGGCGTTGGACAAAAGAGTGATTTGGCAGTCCAAATGTATGGCTGCGCCAGTTGCGCCAATGGTGCTGTGTGGCGCCACAGGATGCCGCTGACCGGAGGTTACAGATTGCAAGGTCAATCGTGCGGGTTGGGCCTTGCTTTGAGGCGATAGACGTCATCGAGATAAAGATTCGCTTTACTATACATTGGGGCGCCATAGTTTAAACTGCGCAGTGACGAGAATTCTGCGCCAGCATAGATTTTCTATTTTTCAGCTCTCGCTATCATTTGCAGTATTATAAAGTTCTGAAAACCAGATAGTATAATAAAACGCCTGAGTGTAAGGGAAATTTTATATTAGCAAACCTTAATTCATATTTTGGTAACCTTTTTCTTCAAACAGCACATATTTTTTTGACAGGAGTTGGTGTCATGCGTCGCTCATAAATGGTATGCTTGGTAAATACTTAATAAGGAATTTGACAATGGATATGGGAATTTCTGGCAAGAAAGCTCTGGTTTGTGCCTCCTCAAAAGGTCTTGGGCGGGGCTGTGCTGAGGCTTTGGCCGGTGAGGGTGTTCAGCTGGTCATCAACGGGCGTGATGCCGACGTTTTGGCTGCCACAGCATCTGAAATTCGATCTAACTATGGAGTAGTGGTCACAGAAGTGGCATGTGATGTCACCACACCTGAGGGTCAAGAGATGCTGCTGACCGCCGCCGGTGATATCGATATTTTGGTGACCAATGCCGGGGGGCCGCCGCCAGGGCTATGGTCCGACTGGGATCGCACTGATTTTATCGCAGCGCTCGACGCCAATATGTTAACTCCGATTGCGCTCATAAAAGCCTGCCTACCGGCAATGATGGACCGCGGCTGGGGGCGGATGGTGAATATCACCAGCCAATCGGTGAAAGCGCCGATCGGGGTTCTTGGCCTGTCCAATGTTGCCCGCACAGGGTTGACCGGATATGTTGCAGGAACGGCGCGGCAAGTGGCCGAACATGGCGTTACGATTAACAATCTTTTGCCCGGCATTCACGCCACCGACCGGGCCGTCTCGCTCGACAGTGGCATCATGAAGGCCCAAGGCATCACCATGGCACAAGCGCAAAAACAGCGCCAAGCCACGATTCCCGCGCGCCGCTATGGCACGGCTGAAGAATTCGGCGCGGCCTGTGCGTTTTTATGCTCGCAACACGCGGGATTCATGGTGGGGCAAAATATTTTGCTAGATGGTGGCGCGACAAACGCCACAATCTAGTAGGCTCACGCGTCGTAGAGCCTCGCTTTCCAAGCGCATGACTTAGAAAGGGGGTGGTCTTGCTAGGGATGCAAGGCGCTGCGATTTTTTGAATCGAAACATAGAAAAGGGCTTTTTGATAAAATATGAAAACGTGCAAGAGTATTAAGGTAAAACCATGCAGTCTTCTGCCGATCTGCAAACCAATGCTTGCTGCGAGCCGGCCGAAATGCCCAGCTGTTTAAAAAAAGTTTTGGCGCAGCTGCATGATGAGGTTCTGATGCGCTATACTGGCGGCGGTTTGATTGCGCCGGAAGCACTGAAGGGCGCACGGGTCTTAGATCTTGGCTGTGGTGCGGGCCGGGATGTTTATGCGCTGTCGCAAATGGTGGGCGAAGAGGGCTTTGTGGTCGGTGTGGATATGACCGATGAGCAATTGGATGTTGCCCGCAGCTATCAAGACTATCATCTGCAGGCGTTCGGATATAGCTCGTCAAATGTTACGTTTCATAAGGGTTATAGTGAAAATCTGGAAGGTTTACCGTCGGATCTTGGGTCCTTCGACGTGATTGTCTCCAATTGCGTGGTCAACCTTGCGGCGGATAACCAAGCGGTATTGAAAGGTGCCTACAATTTGTTAAAACCTGGCGGTGATATGTATTTCTAAGATGTCTATGCGGATCGTCGCGTGCCAGAGTCAATGCGCGCGATGAGGTGCTCTATGGCGAATGTCTGTCTGACGCGCTCTATTGGAATGATTTTCTGAATTTTGCTAAAATAGCAGGCTTCACAGATCCGCGGTTGGTCACCCATCGCCCAATCACGATTGAAAATTCGGTATTAGAAGCTGCTGTTGCGCCGCTAAAATTCACATCCGCCAGTTATCGCCTATGGAAATTGGCGGATTTAGAAAGTAATTGCGAAAACTACGGGCAGTCGGTGATCTATAAGGGGAGGATTGAAAATTGCCGCTTTGGGCTGCCGTTAGATGGGCACCATTGGATCGAAACGGGTAAGGTCTTCCCGGTCTGTGGCAATACTTGGAATATGCTGGCGCAAACTCGGTTTGTTGCGCATTTTGACTTCATCGGCAACTTTGACAAACATTACGGTATCTTCGAAGGCTACGGTGCGGCGTCTCCTATTGAAGCTGATGCCGCAGAGGCCAGCTGTTGCTAAATCCCTGCATGCCACATACATAAGCCTGAGTGTTTTTGTCAGTTGGGCGCTTCTGTTGTCGAATCCGAGACTTGAAATCCGAAACTTGTCGCGCCGCTTTGCCGGTCAATTTGCGGTGGATTCTGTCAGCCTACGGCTTGAACCGGGGCAAGTGACCTGCCTTTTGGGTCCGTCGGGCTGCGGGAAATCGACTACTTTGCGCATTGTTGCCGGGGTTGAGCAGCAAGACACTGGCGAAGTATTCATGGATGGCGCATTGATCTGTGACGGCGCGCGCGCGCAACCGCCAGAGCTGCGCAATATCGGTATGATGTTCCAAGATTTTGCACTTTTTCCTCATTTATCTGTTTGGGAGAATGTCGCTTTTGGCCTGAAGGGTGCAAAATCAGTTCGCCGCACGCGGGCAGAAGAGCTTTTAGAGCGGGTCGATTTGGCCGGATACGGCGCTCAGATGCCTCATGAATTATCTGGCGGTGAGCAGCAGCGGGTGGCTTTAGCGCGCGCAGTGGCGCCGGGACCAAAAATCATGTTGCTTGATGAGCCGTTTTCTGGCCTAGATGATCGCCTACGCGATGGAATTCGCGATGAGACCCTCGAGGTTTTGCGCGAAGCGGGCACGGCAGTTTTAATGGTGACGCATGACCCTGGCGAGGCGATGAAAATGGCCGATGAGATTGCTCTAATGCGAGATGGTAAAATTGTGCAAAAGGGTGCACCTTATACAATTTATAATTCACCAGTTGATAAAGACGCCGCATCGTTTTTTAGTGATATCAATGTTATGACAAGCAAAGTTAAGGGCGCCCTGGCCGAAACACCTTTTGGCGAATTTTTCGCCCCCGGTCATCCCGATGGTACGATATTGGATATTGTGATACGCCCCCAACACATTCGCATTGATTTCGACCGTGCCGGTCAAGGCCCGAGCCCAACTGATGCGATGGGCCACGCCGCGCGTGCTACGGTGCTGCGCGCGCGTTTTTTAGGGCAAAATTCATTGGTAGATTTCAAACTCGAGCAGGGCGCAGTTCTAATCGCGTCGGTGCCTTCGGTGTTTTTGCCAAAGCCTGACACACTCTTTTGGCTTCTGGCGCCGCGGAAGAATTGCTACGTCTTTCCACGCTCTGGGTGACGGGCATGTCCGCTTAGGTCCGACGTCGCGACCTGTCGGGATGTTTGCTCTGAGCCAGATAATCAACCAAGGATTTGCCGGGCTCATCAACAAATACGGCTGGCATGGCGTCAAGCCGCGTGATTTCATCGACCCGCAGGGTGACAAAACCCTGCGCGCTTTCACTCCAAGCGGCCAGGGTCCACAGCCTCCCCCAATAATCCAGTGCCAAAGGTCGCAAACGCAGTGTCTGAGCGCCAAGTATGATCTGCATCAATTGTTTTGCCCTAATGGCCTGTCTGAGTTTTGGCATATGCTGAAAGCCGCGGGCAGCATCTGCGAAAGGGTAGGTAGCAAAAGACCAACCTGAGGCAGCTGCGCTATCTTCTGGCAACACCCCGTCGATACGGCGCGACAGAGCTTTTGCCGCAGCCGATAATTCGGTATCTTCACTTTCGCCCACGGCCGCCAATCCCAAATGCAGCGCCTCTAGCTCAGTTTTTGTTAAATTAAGCGCCGGCAGTGTATAGGCGGCGGTGATTTGATATCCGAGGCCGCGCTCGCCGCGAACAGGGACTCCAGAGGCCGCCAAAGTGTCCATATCGCGATACAGCGTGCGAAGAGATACACCCACAAGCTCTGCCAAATCGCAAGCCCGGTAAAGATTTCCGTCTCGTAGGATCTGAATCAGGGAAAAAAGACGGTCTTTGCGTGCCATACTGACACAATAATGGCAGTTGAGTTTCCATACAATGGTAGAAACCCGCAAAGCTGCTTTCTGCTGCGGCGCAACTGGCTTAGAAACAATCAACAATTCATCTGAGGATATACGATATGACTCCTGCATTTCTAACAAACATCCCCCCAATGGGCTATCTGATCATCGCCCTCGTGGTCTTGGTTCTGTTCGGCCGTGGTAAAATTTCTGCCATGATGGGCGAAATGGGCAAAGGCATCACCGCTTTCAAAAAAGGCGTCAACGACGGCCAGCAAGAGATTGAGGAAGTGGCATCTAAAGGCGCTAAAGATGTGACGCCTGACTCAGAAAAAGATAAATCCTAACCACTATCACCTCTTTGACATAAGGAAGGGTCTCGATGTTTGGATTGGGATGGGCTGAGATACTGGTCGCGGCTGTCGTGGGGCTGATTGTCATCGGTCCTAAAGAATTGCCCGTCGTATTTCGTAAGATTGGCCAATTTGTCGGCAAAGCCAAGGTCATGGCCCGGGATTTCAGCCGGGCGATGAACGATGCAGCTGATGACGCAGGCGTGAAAGATGCAGTGGATTCGGTTAACTCATTGAAAGACGGGGTGCGCAGCGTCTCGGACCCAACCACCAAGTGGAACGACTTTGTGCCGGGATCTGAAACTGAAAAATTGTCCAAAGAGCGGGCCGAAAACGCCAAGAAAATGCATGATGCCATGGGTGGAGGTGCGCAAAAGCGCATTGATGCAGAAAAAATGGCAAAGGCGGCGGCGGACAAGGAGTCTGCGAAACCTGAGCCTGCTAAGAAACCATCGCCGGCTAAAAAACCTGCGCCCGCCAAAAAACCTACGGCTGCCAAAAAATCTGTGGCTGCTCAGAAAACGCCGGCGACAGACAAGGAGTCTGCGAAACCTGAGCCTGCCAAGAAACCTGCGCCCGCCAAAAAACCTATGGCTGCCAAAAAATCTGCGGCTGCTCAGAAAACGCCGGCGACACCCAAGAAACCTGAGGCTAAAAAGGCCGCTCCTAAATCTGGTACAAATACATGAGCCGCGAAGACGAAAGCTTGGACGATTCTTCTGCCCCTCTAATCGAACATTTAACCGAGCTGCGCACCTGCCTGATCCGCGCGGCACTTGCTTTTATTGTTGGTCTGTTCGCCTGTTTTTTCGTAGCCGAATATATCTTGAACTTTCTGGCAGAACCCATTGCCGAAATTTTGCGCCGCCGCGGTGAAGTCGCGCAGTTGATTTTCACGGCGCCACAAGAAAAATTTTTTGTTTTGATACGCATATCGGTGATTTTTGGCCTTGGCGTCTCCTCGCCTGTGATCGGCTATCAACTTTGGCGTTTTGTGGCGCCAGGCCTCTACAAGGCCGAAAAGAACGCCTTTTTGCCCTTTATCATCGCCTCCCCCGTCCTGTTCCTAATGGGGGCCGCTTTTGCCCACTATGTGGTCAGCCCGCTGGCTCTCAATTTCTTTATTGGATACGCAGATATAATGCCGACAGTGACCGCCCTGTTGACGGGCATTGAGGTGCAAGTGGCTGACACCGCCCTGAAAACTCGGTTTCTTGGATCGGTTCGCGAGACTTTGGATATTGTTCTGAAATTTATCATGGCCTTTGGCATATGTTTCCAATTGCCGGTTCTACTCACCTTGATGGGCAAAGCGGGCCTGGTGTCGGCGGTGGGCCTGCGGGCTGTGCGCAAATATGCCATTGTTGGTATTTTGATCCTCGCTGGCATCGTGACGCCACCGGATGTGGTGACGCAAATTATTCTCTTCGTTGTGGTGTATGGGCTTTATGAGATATCCATCTGGTTGGTTGTCTACGTGGAGCGCAAACGCAATGCGTTCTTAAAGGAACAGGGCGTCTCTGATGAAGACCTGTTTGCAGATGAAGACGATGACAGCACTGAGGACCAGCCATGACCGATGCGGTGCTCACGCGAATAGCTGATGCCCTAGAGCGTATGTCGCCCGCCTCCCTTGAAGCCCCGGACTTTGCCGAGGCGGAGGCGTTTTTGTGGCACACAAACCCGGATCAGTTGGAGCCGATTGCCAAAGTGTCTCGGGTTGATCTTGATCTACTGGTGGGCATTGACCGGTCGCGGGACACGCTCCTCGAAAACACGCTTCGCTTTGCGCGCGGCATGTCAGCCAATAATGCGTTGTTGTGGGGCGCGCGGGGGATGGGGAAATCGTCCCTGGTCAAAGCGGTGCATGCGCACATCAATGCACAGGGCCAACCTTTGAAAGTGGTAGAGCTGCAACGGGAAGATTTGCCTTCGGTGACGCGCCTTCTGGCCTTGCTGCGCGGCGCGCCCTATCGCTTTTTACTGTTTTGCGATGATCTGTCGTTTTCCCATGATGATCAGCATTATAAATCGCTCAAAGCTGTTTTGGACGGTGGCATTGCTGGGCGGCCGGAGAATGTGATTTTCTATGCCACCTCAAACCGCCGGCATCTCATGCCCCGCGATATGATTGAAAATGAGCGGTCAAGCGCCATTAACCCAGGTGAGGCGGTTGAAGAAAAAGTTAGCCTGTCGGATCGTTTCGGTCTCTGGCTGGGCTTCCATCCCTGCGATCAAGATCAGTACCTGAGCATGATTGAGGGCTACTGCGCGGCTCACGGGGTAAATGTAGATCCAGAGGTGCTGCGCGCAGAAGCGGTCGAATGGCAGGCCACGCGTGGATCCCGTTCGGGACGTGTGGCGTGGCAATTTTTCGTGGATTTGGCTGGCCGTCACGGGGTCGCTGTCTAGCCCGCTGAAACCTACGTTCTAGATATAATCATCTGGATCGACGGATTCGAGACCTTTGCGCACTTCGAAGTGTAAGAATGATGGCGCGCCTTCGCGTATTTTGGCAATTTCCTGACCGCGGCTGATTGCATCTCCCTTTTTCACCGATAGGCTGTCGATATTTGTGTAGACCGTCAGTAACCCATCTGCGTGTCTGATCACAACAATGGCAACGCCTTTGGTGTCTTTGGTGATTGCCGCAACGGTGCCGACTTCGGCAGCAGACACCGCCGTACCGCTTGGAGCGCCAATATCAATGCCTTCATTCACACCTTTTTTATAGCTGCGAATGATCGCGCCGCTGACAGGCCGCATAAATCGGGCATCGCTTTGTGACGCTTGGGTTATGGGGCCGGTATCTACTACCTTTTCAGGGGCAGGGGCGGCCGTTGGTGCTGTTATTGCCGCAGTCTGCGGCTGAGCGCCGCGCGGTTGCGGACGAGTGCTGCTGGGGGGCGCGGGCGCAATTGAGCCCTCACCGGGCGCGCTGACTGCAACGGGTGGGATTGAGGTGATTGGGATCAGCAGATATTGCCCAGGACGCAGCTCAGTGGTCACATTGAGACTGTTCCATTTCGCGAGATTCTCTGCTGAGACGGAATAGAGCCGCGAAATTGTATAGACCGTCTCACCGTCAACAACCCTGTGGCGCTTGGGCTCTGCGGCCTGCGGTCCGGCGCTCGGCGCATCTGACAGTTCACGGATGTCGACCAGGGTTGGGGTTAACGGAGCGCCGTATGAGGCCTGAGCGGTCATGTTCGTTGGCAGGGCAATCACTTCGCCGTAGCGCAAAATCGCCTCCTTAGGGATGCCATTGAACTGGCCCAGCCGATCTGCATCGACACCAATGCGCGTAGCGATATCCTCAATTCGGTCACCCGCTCTGGCCAGAACAACTTGATAGCTTGGAAATGTGAGGACCCCGCGCGCATCTGGTTTTGGACGGTCTGCCACCGCATTTGCAGCCACGCTGGTTGTGTCCAAAATGCCACCAAATTGATCGCGGACATCCATGCCAAAACTATTTGTGCAGCCGGTAAGTGCCGTGGCTGCAAGAAGCGATATTACATATTTAGAATCAAATTTAAGTACCATTATACTCTCCTCACCCGGACCTCTTATCGTAAGGTCTCTTAGGTATTCTCTTTGCCCAGACCTTCGAGCAGTGGCACAAAGCGCACCGTTCTGAGCTCTTGGTAATTCAAACCCTCTCCAGTTTTCGTCACCTTGACCAAGGTCTGCACTGCATCCGACTGTCCAACGGGCAAGACCATAATACCGCCTATGCGCAATTGTGCCAACAAGGGCCCAGGCGGATCTTCGCTTGCTGCGGTCAAGACGATGCGATCAAAGGGCGCTTGTTCTGGCAGCCCGCGGCTTCCATCGGCGGTGAAGGCGATGATATTGGAAATATTTTCGGCTTCAAAAACCTGGCGTGCGGCTTTGACGAGGCGTCTGTGTCGATCCACCGTATAGACCCGCCGGGCCAACTGGCTTAAAATTGCCGCCTGGTAACCGGAGCCAGTGCCAATTTCCAAAACCTTGTTGCGCGGTTGCACGTCCAGCGCTTCGGTCATCAAAGCAACAATGGATGGTTGTGAGATGGTCTGACCACAGGCAATAGGCAGTGGTGTGTCTTCATAGGATCGATCTTCAAAAGTTCCGCGAATATATTTGCCGCGATCCACTTTCTCCATGGCCGTCAGTACACGCTTGTTGGTGACACCATGCGAGCGCAGGGAAAACAAAAATTGCATCTTACGTTCAGCGGTGGGATCCATCATTTAGCTCAAAACTCGGGCCAAATTTGCCAATTGATCATGAGCGGTCAAATCGGCGCGCATGGGTGTGAGCGAGATAAAACCGTCCAAATTGGCGGCGGCGTCTGTGCCATCCTGGGTCGGAGCTTGTTGGGGACGGCCGTGCATGAATAAAAATTTTCGGCCATTCGGTGCATTGGTGGCATGCGCACCAAAGGCACCGTCACCACGATACCCTTGTTTGACAGCCTTCATCCCCAAAACGTCCAAGGATGGAACAGGTGGGAAATTAATATTGTAAAACAGAGCATAATCTTCGGCGCGTGCGAAGCCTGCATCCAAGCAGGCTTCGATGGCTGCGATGCCATGACCGGCACTAGCTTCAAAACTATTGTCTAACTCCGTGTTTTGCGGCCCATAAAATTGCGAAAGCGCAATAGCTGGAATTCCGGCAAGCGCCGCTTCCATCGCCGCACCAATTGTGCCGGAATATACGGTATTTTCAGCAGAATTATTGCCCTTATTCACTCCGGACAAAACCAAATCTGGGCGCTGGGGCAAGAGATCATTTAGCCCAGCCAGGACGCAATCGGCGGGAGAGCCTTCGACGGCAAATTTCCGCGCGGCATGGTGATGCACAAGCACGGGTTTGGTGTAAGAGATACAATGGCCAACACCAGATTGCTCTGACTGAGGCGCGACTGTCCAAACCTCACCCTTCGGGCCGGCCAGTTCGATTGCGATATCATGCAGCACCTGCAGGCCGGGTGCCATAATTCCGTCGTCATTTGTGATAAGTATACGCATAGATCTTGGTTAGAAGGTTGTGCCGTGGCGGGCAAGCCTGTTTGACCCGCAGCATCGGCATTTTCGTCAGTAAGGTAAAAAATTTGCAGTTAAGCCTTGGCGAATAGATCTAGAGTCGTAATTATCCGGGTCGCTTCGCTGTCGCAACTTGTCAAGGCACTGCGATCTTCACCGGGATAAAAGCGTGCGCGGGTAGCCGTTGGCATGGGCGCGGGTGTTATGATCTCGACCTTAGGGCCCGTTTTGATAGTCTCGGCCTGCCAGCTTTTGGCCAAGCCGATTTGTGCCGACTTGGTGGCGCCATAGCTGCCAAAGAATTTTTCTCCGCCACAGGGGTCGTCAAAGAAAATAGCCGTCCCGCTTTCATGTAACAAGGGTGCAATATTGGGGATCAGCATCCCGGTGGTAGTGACGTTGAGTTTGATAGACTTGTTCCAATCCCGGGCATCTATGCAATTGGCGGGGGCGAGCGGTGCGGCATGTATTGCGCAATGGGCCCAAAGCTGTAGCCCGCCCCAGCGATCATGGATAGATCTGCACAGGTGGCGCACAGCATTCACATCTGTGATGTCAAGGGGTGCAAGCGTTGCTTGCCCGTCGGTGGCTTGGATGCGGTCGTCCAATTCCTCAAGCCCACCGGTGGTCTTCGCCACTGCGATTATATGAAATTTCTGCGCAAGCTGCAGCGCCAAAGCTGCGCCAAGCCCACGCGAGGCGCCAGTAATGAGAATGGGATAGGTCATATGGCGCGTCATGGGGGCAAATACGCAGCAGGTCAAGGGGTCGAGGCGTTACTCAGTGGCCTTCATTTGAAACCCGCTAGAGATTTGATCGGATGGGACCACGGGATAGTCGCCGCTGAAACAAGCGTCGCAATATTGCGGCTGTGCACTGTTACGGTCTGTGCCGCCGATCGCGCGATAGAGCCCATTGAGCGAAATGAATTTCAAACTGTCTACGGTCAAATGTTGGCGCATTTCCTCTTCTGACATGGTCGCGGCCAATAGTTTATCGCGATTTGGCGTATCGACACCATAAAAGCAGGGCCAAGCCGTTGGCGGACTTGCAATGCGGAAATGGACTTCAGCGGCGCCGGCGTCTAGTATCATCTCTTTGATCTTGCGCGAAGTGGTGCCGCGTACAACGCTGTCGTCCACCAATATCACCCGTTTGCCGCGGATCAAAGCTCGGTTAACATTCAGCTTCAAACGGACGCCCATGTTGCGAATTTGCTCGCTGGGCTCAATAAAGGTTCGACCCATATACTGATTGCGAATAATGCCCATGGCATAGGGGATGCCTGATTCCAGTGAAAATCCGATCGCCGCGGGCGTGCCGCTGTCGGGCACGGGACAAACCAGGTCTGCTTCTACCGGCGATTCCTTTGCCAATTCGCGGCCAATGGCCTCGCGGGTTTCATAGACGCTTTGTCCGCCGAGAATGCTATCAGGCCGGCTGAAATAGATGTGTTCAAAAACACAAAACCGCGGAGGCGCCGGGCGAAACGGGTAGCTGCTTTCCACGCCATTGGCGGTGATGACAACCATCTCGCCGGGATGAATTTCGCGCATAAACTCGGCTCCAGTGATATCCAAGGCGCAGGTCTCGGAGCTGAGCATCCAACCATCGCCCAATTTACCCAAGACCAATGGCCGCACACCCAACGGATCACGTACGCCAATCAGCTGCGTTTGTGTCATAGCAACGATGGAGAACGCCCCTTCAACGCGGCGCAGCGCATCTTCCATCCGTTGTGGGATGTTCTGCTGTAGGCTGCGGGCCATGAGGTGGATAATGCATTCGCTGTCCGACGAGGATTGGAAAATCGACCCGCGCCCAATCAATTCTTTGCGCAGAGAATTGGCATTCGTGATATTGCCATTATGCGCAATGGCCGCACCGCCCATGGAGAACTCCCCAAAAAACGGTTGCACATCGCGCATTGCAGTGTTGCCCTTGGACCCAGCGGTTGAATAGCGCACGTGTCCGATCGAAAGGTCGCCCGGCAGTTGCTCCATGACTTTAGCATTGGTGAAATTGTCGCGCACGTAGCCAAAGCGGCGCACAGAATTAAAGCCGAGGGTTGCATCATGGGTTACAATGCCGCCAGCCTCCTGGCCGCGATGTTGCAGGGCGTGCAAGCCGAGGGCGGTGAAATTTGCTGCATCCGCCGTGCCAATTGCCCCGAACACGCCGCATTCTTCTCGTAGTTTATCATCGTCAAATGGATTTGTGTGCATCTGGTCCAACGGTTGGGTCACGCGATAGGCTCCGATATAAGACGTTACACACCATGCCTTACGCCATCGCAGCGGGCATGTCACTTTGACAATGCTAAAAACAAGCTATTTACATCATGAAAACGAAAAAAATACTGTCTGCGCTCTGAGTGCGGGCGCCGAAAATTTTGGACGTTGCAAGTGGACCTATGCGCTGCACTTGCCAACCAGTTGATCATATTGAGTTCTTAACCAACTCAATGCAGCTTCGGGGTTTTGATCCTTGACATCGTCCACATAGCGCTCAAAGACCGAGGCAGAGCGGGATGTCTCGAGTGCCACTATATCTTGGTTCGGCATGACGGTGAAATAGATGAAAAACCCGACGACTACCAAGACAACACCTCGGGCTACTCCAAATAAAAAGCCCAGCATTTGGTCAAAGCCACCAAAAATGGATCGTTGCACGATGGCAGAAAACAGGGGTGTGAAGAGGGAGAGCAATAACAAAGACAACGCAAAAACGATGGCAAAGCTGGCAACAATCAACAATTCGCAGCTGTCCCCCAACATATCCCCCAGATAAGGAATTTGCCGAACCAATGGTTGCGCTGTGTCGGCCAAGACAAATGCGATGAATGCAGCCGCGATCCAGCCGGCAATTGAAGTAACCTCACGCACGAAGCCGCGAGAATAGGCCAATAAGGCTGACATAACGATCGTAATCGCGACACCACCGTCGACTATTGTAAAACCCTCCACTGTACTTCTCCACTCTGCGCTTTTCAGCGGCTTCCGAACAGGTCTTCAACAAATTGAGCCAAATCATCAATCGGCCGCAATGTAATTCCCGCAATTTCTTCAAGTTTTTTGGCGGCTGGGGCCAGTGCCTGACAGAAACCAAGTTTCTGCGCTTCTTTCAACCTATTTTCTGCTTGTGAGACGGGTCGTAACGCGCCGGAGAGCGAAATTTCTCCAAAGATAACGGCATCTCGCGGCAAGGCGGCGTCTTCACGGGCGGAAATTAAGGCTGCCGCCACGGCCAGGTCGGCTGCTGGTTCTGTGACCCGCATGCCGCCGGCCACATTCAAATATACATCCAGGCCGGTGAAGGGGATGCCGCAGCGGGCTTCCAACACGGCAAGAATCATCGCCAACCTTTGCCCATCCCAACCGACCACGGAGCGCCGCGCCTGCCCGTGTGGTGAGGGTGCGACTAGGGCTTGAAATTCGCAAAGAACTGGGCGCGTGCCTTCAATTCCGGCAAAGACCGCGGAGCCCGGTGTTGTCTTGTCGCGTTCTGATAAAAATAGAGCAGAGGGATTTTTCACTTCGACCAGTCCTTTGCCGGTCATCTCAAAAACACCTATTTCATCCGCAGGACCGAAGCGGTTTTTCACGGCGCGCAGCAAGCGAAACTGATGATTCCGCTCGCCTTCAAAGTACAAAACCGTATCTACCATATGCTCCACCACTCGCGGACCGGCGATTTGCCCATCTTTGGTGACATGTCCGACCATGATCACCGCCACGCCTTTTCGTTTGGCATAGCCGGTTAGCTCGTGGGCGGAGGACCTTACCTGGCTGACTGAGCCGGGCGCCGCTTCGATGTGATCGGTCCACATGGTTTGAATTGAATCGATGATGACCAAATCAGGCTTTTCTGCATCCAAAGTGGTAAGAATATCGCGTAGATTGGTCTCAGCGGCGAGGATCACAGGGCTCTCGCTGAGACCCAGGCGTTGCGCGCGCATACGCACCTGAGCGGTGGCTTCCTCGCCAGAGATATAAATTACCTTCAATCCATTGCGGGCAAAGCGGGCTGCCGCTTGCAACAAAAGAGTAGATTTTCCGATCCCGGGATCTCCACCAACCAAGAGCGCGCTGGCCTTTACCAATCCGCCACCTAAAACCCGGTCCAGCTCTGCCACGCCAGCCATGGTGCGTGCGGGCGGCTCTTCCACTGTGGCCAGATCGGTCAGTGTGATCGTCTGGCCCCGTTTTCCGCCAAGGGTTTTGACCGGTCCTGCAGAGAGCGGCCCTTGGTCGACCAGAGTGTTCCACTCCATGCAGCTATCGCATTGCCCGGCCCATTTGCTATGAGACGCGCTGCATTTGCTACAGGTGAATGTCACTTTGGCCATGTCGTGTCCTTTTTATTTGGCCTTGGGATATAGGGTGTAGTCGATCAAGAAAGCCAGAGAGTGTTGAAAGTTATTGTTTAACGCAGGGTTTCAATTGGACCGTCGGCGCGGCCATTAACAAATTGCTCCACATATGGATCCCCGCTTTGCGCCAAATCCGCTCGCGAACCGCACCATTGAATGGTCCCGCGATGCAGCATAGCAACCTTATCGGCGATGGTGTCCACAGAGCTCAGATCATGCGTGATGGTCATGGCTGTCACCCCCATTTCTACAACGATCTCCCGGATCAATTCATTAATGACCCCGGACATGATTGGGTCGAGCCCCGTGGTTGGCTCATCAAAGAAGATGATTTCTGGCTCCGCCGCAATGGCTCTTGCGAGGCTGACACGTTTTTGCATGCCGCCAGAGAGCTCGGCGGGAAAACGATCTGCCACTTCTGGTGCCAGGCCCACGCGTCGTAGTTTTTCGATGGCAATTTCGCGTGCCTCTGCCAACGGCCGTTTGAGCGCGCCGCGCTGAAGCCGGAAAGCCACATTTTGCCAGACTGGCATCGAATCGAACAGCGCTCCGCCTTGAAACAGCATGCCAAAGCGGCTCAGAAATGCGTCACGCTTGACTTGCGTGACATCTTGGCCGTCGACCAAAATTCGCCCATTGTCTGGTTCAACTAGACCCAGAACTGTTTTGATCAAAACAGATTTTCCGGTGCCTGAACCACCAATGATCACCATGCTTTCGCCGCGCCCAACGGTTAAATTCACCCCGCGCAGTACATGATTTAAACCAAAAGCTTTGTATATGTTTTCAAAGGCTATCATGCTGTGAAAAATACTGCTGTAAGCGCGAAATTCGCTGCTAAAATTAAAACCGCTGCAGCCTGCACTGACGCTTTTGTTGCGGCGCCGACGCCCTGAGCGCCACGGCCCGAGTTCAGCCCGTAATAACATCCCATCAATGTGGCGATAAATCCAAACGCCATACCCTTTGCCATGGAGGAGAGGATATCCGCTGAGGTCAGGAAGTTAATAGTGTTTAAAAGATAGGTGGCTGGATTGAAGTGTAGGGTTTGTGTGGCGACGATAAAACCGCCAAAAATGCCAATACTGTCGGCCACGGCGACCAAACCGGGACCGGCCATGAGCCCCGCCAAGACGCGCGGCATCACCAAATATTTCATCGGTGCGGTGGAGAGGGTGACGAGAGCATCAATTTGTTCCGTCACTTTCATTGTTGCCATCTCAGCTGCGATAGAACTGGTCACGCGCGCTGCAATCATCAACCCCACCAGAACCGGTCCTAATTCGCGCACCATGCCAATGGCAACGATCTGCGGTACAACTTCAGGAGCATTGAAGCGCGAACCGCCGGAGTAGATTTGCAATGCCAGAGCGGCTCCCGTGAACAGGGCGGTGAGCCCTACAACGGGTAGGGACAGATAGCCTACATTCAACAGCGCGATGAAAAATTCGCGCCGATAAAATGGCGGACGAAAGACATGGGACAGCGCAGCCATAGCAAAGAGTACCAAACGGCCCAAAGCGGAAACCGAATCGATGCATAAGCGTCCCAGAGCACGGACAATCAAGATCATCTGTGCGCTCATTGATTCACATAGCGCCGCGCATATCGGGCGCCCAGGGAGGTTAGGATTTCGTAACCGATTGTCTCAGCTTTCTTTGCCAATTCATCCACCGACTGATAGGGACCCAGGATGTCTAAAGTCTCCGGTGGTTGCGGCAAGGCGCTCACATCCACGCCAATCATATCCATTGAGACGCGTCCAACGATGGGGCAGGCTTGGTCCTGATGCCACAATGACGCTTTATTGGACAGGGCGCGCAGCAGCCCATCGGCATAGCCGGCGGCCACAGTTGCTATGCGGGCAGGGGCGCTGGCGCTCCAGCTGTTGCCATAGCCTACTGTTTCGCCTTCGGCGACATCGCGTATTTGAATGACAGGCAATGACAAATCCACCACAGGTTCGGCCTGTGCATAGGGCGCGCCGCCATAAAGGCCTATGCCAGGGCGGGTCATGTCAAAGTGATACTTTGGTCCCAGTAATATCCCGCCCGTTGCGGCCAGCGAGCGTGTCAAGCCCAACCCATCAGTCATTGCGCAAAATTGCGCCAATTGTTGCTGGTTCATCGGATGATCGGGCTCATCTGCACAGGCCAGGTGGCTCATGACCAAACTCGGGTTTAAACTCACCGCCAAATCGCGCACCGCCTCCCATTCTGAGACTTCCATACCCAAGCGGTTCATGCCCGTGTCAAGTTGGATTCCAAAGGCATGCCCAGGAAGGGCTTCCAGATGGCGCGTAAGCTGGTCAAAAGAATTCAGCATGGGTACGAGATGCAGATCATGGATCATCTCTGTGTCGCCCCGCATATGTCCGGAGAATACATAAATCGTCACATTATCGCCCAGTTCGCGGCGAATTGCTGAGGCCTCTTCCGCGGCCGCCACAAAGAAATGCCGCACGCCCGCCGGATAGAGCGAGCGGGCAACGCGCCCGGAATCCAGCCCATAGCCATTTGCTTTCACCACAGCGGCGGTTTCAACATTTTCGGCAGACATGCGATCCAAATTGGACCAATTCTTAATGATCCCCTTCAGATTAATCGTCAAATTTCCTGTACTCATGGGGCGTTTTGGTCCTGATATTTACAACCTTAATGGCAATTTTATGCGCTGAAACGCGCAGAGGGTCAATCGACTGATGCGCTAGAACTCATCCTCAAGCGATTGTTGCCAGGGTTTGACGAGATTGCCAAAGCGGGTGAACTGCCCTTCAAAACTCAACTCGACTGTGCCAATGGGCCCGTGCCGCTGCTTTCCGATGACCACCTCGGCCTTGCCATGCAGCCGCTCCATCTCTTCTTGCCAAATGGCCATTTTATCGAGCTCGTGATCGCCGGGTTTTTCGCGCTCTTTGTAATATTCTTCGCGGAACACAAACATCACAACATCCGCATCTTGCTCAATCGAGCCAGATTCACGCAGATCTGATAATTGAGGCCGCTTGTCTTCTCGGTTTTCCACCTGACGCGAGAGCTGTGAAAGGGCTACCACAGGAATATCGAGCTCTTTAGCGATGGCTTTGAGGCCCATGGTGATCTCGGAAATTTCGTTTACTCGGTTTTCTGACCGTCCAGTCCCGCGAACTAACTGAAGATAGTCCACAAACAAGGCATCCAGTCCATGGGTTCGTTTCAAGCGGCGGGCACGGGCCGCCAGCTGGCTGATCGGCAGGGCAGGTGTGTCATCGATGAACAAAGGTGCGGCCTCCAGTTCTTTGGCCGCATCAACAATTCGGCGAAATTCGCTTTCGGTAAAGTCACCGCGCCGGATCTGGTTCGAGGGGATTTTTGCCACCTCAGATAAGATACGCGACGCAAGCTGTTCGGCGGACATTTCCAAGCTAAAAAATCCGACAATCCCGCCGTCAATTGCCCCCTCTTCCCCAGAGGTAGTGATACCCTTTTGATAGGCCCTTGCGATATTAAACGCGACATTGGTGGCCAATGAAGTTTTGCCCATTGAGGGACGACCGGCCAAGATCAAAAGATCTGAACGATGCAGCCCGCCTAGTTTTTTGTCTAAATCAATCAGCCCAGTCGATACGCCCGCGAGCCCGCCTTCACGTTGATAGGCGGCGTTGGCGACTTTAACGGCATCCGTAACCGCGGTGAGGAAAGATTGAAAGCCTTGCTCGGTCTGGCCCTGCTCGGCCAGAGCATAGAGCTTTTGCTCAGCTTCAACAATTTGTTCTTTAGGTTCGCTTTGCACATCCACACGAGCCGCTTTTGCAGCGATATCATTGCCCACGTCGATCAACTCTCGGCGAATGGCGAGATCGTAGATCATTTCGGCATAATCGCGCACCGCAAAAGAAGATATTGCAGCGCCGGCGAGGCGCATTAGGTACGCGGGTCCACCCAATTCTGCAAGCCCGGCATCATCCTCCAGAAATGCCTTCAAAGTGACGGGGCTGGCCAGATTGTTTTTGGTGATACGCGCTGCTGCGGTCTCGAATATCCGAGCATGCACCGGGTCATAAAAATGCTCAGCTCGCAAAACTTGTGCGACTCGGTCGAACAGTTCGTTGTTTGTAAGGATGGCGCCAAGCAATTGTTGCTCGGCCTCGATGGAATGTGGCACGCCAAGAGGGGCCACGTCGCTCGCTGGGGGCTGCAGATTCGCAATCTCATTCATATCGGACTCCTCACCTGGTCACGCTTACTGCAAGTTCGGATGTTTGACCACGTGGAACAGATCTGTGCACAACCTGTGGATAAGCCACAGATTGCCTGCTCTCTTAGGATTATTTTTCGGTTTTGCTCTAGATATGGTGGCGTTAAATTACCAATATACTTTGATGAAGGCTAAATCTGTCATGGGGCGTCAGCTTGTCCACATTTTGCCCACAGGATTATCCCAAAAAAGGTTATTTTGCACGCGCATTTTGCCATTCTTCTGGCGATTTCAAAAAGATTTCCACCTCGCGCAGTGTCTTGCTGTCAAAGGCGCCCTGTGCGCGGGCTTCTGCCAAAACATCCCACCAGGTGCAAAGGTGATGCAAAGTCACCCCATGATCGTCTAAAGTTTTTTCAGTTTGAGGAAAAATTCCGTAATAGAAAATTACCGCCGTATGGGCACAGGTGGCGCCCGTCTCGCGAATTGCATCGACAAAGGAGATCTTTGATCCACCATCAGTGGTCAAATCTTCCACCAGCAGAACCCGTTGCCCATCTGACATGTCCCCCTCGATACGTGCATTGCGGCCATAGCCTTTGGGTTTTTTACGCACATAGGTCATCGGGAGCGCCATGCGCTCAGCCACCCAGGCGCTAAATGGGATGCCTGCTGTCTCGCCGCCTGTGACATTATCAAACGCTTCAAACCCGGCGTTGCGCATCACAGTAACGGTGAGAAAATCCATCAAAGTGCTTCGAATGCGCGGGAAGGAAATCAATTTGCGGCAATCGATATAGGTTGGAGATGGCTTGCCGGAGGCCAAAACAAAAGGCGCATCGGCATTGAAATGCACGGCTTTAATTTCTAGCAGCATTCTGGCGGTCAACCGCGCGATCTCGCGTTGGTCGGGATAGCTTGTTGGTATCATGAGTAGGGCCCTTTTTTGCTATGCGCTCAGCTCGACACGGTCCAGTGAAGATCAAAGCCAGGATTAAACAGAGTGACCGGACCGGCGCCCGTATCGATATGGGTGGCAAATTGCACCTGAGCGCCCTTCGTGAGAGTGATTGTGTCTGCATTAGGCGCCAGGCCGTAAAACTGTGGGCCAAAAAGCGCGGTAAAGCCTTCGAGCCGATCCAGCGCTCCGGCAGCCTCAAAAACTTCTGCCAAACAAGACATGGTATTGGTGGCAGAAAATACACCGGCGCATCCGCAGGCGCTTTGCTTTGCGTCATCGCTATGCGGAGCGCTGTCGGTGCCGAGAAAATAGCTTGGGTTGCCACTTGTTGCAGCGTCCAGCAACGCGCGGCGATGGGTCTCGCGTTTGGCGACAGGCAGGCAATAGTAATGGGGCCTAATTCCGCCGGCCAAAATATGATTACGGTTGATGATCAAGTGATGGGTCGTGATGGTGGCGGCCAGCTTGCCCGGATCAGATTTGGCATAGGCGGCGCCTTCCGCAGTTGTGATATGTTCCATAACCACTTTGAGATCCGGCACGCGCCGGCGCAGGGGATCGAGAACCCGATCAATGAACACGGCCTCTCGGTCAAAAATGTCGACATCCGCATCGGTGACCTCGCCATGCACACACATAGGCATGCCGATCTCGGCCATCTTCTCCAGCACAGGTTGCACTTTGTCAAAATTTGTCACGCCACTGGCAGAATTGGTGGTTGCTCCGGCCGGATAGAGTTTTGCCGCTGTCACGAGCTTTGAGGCATGGGCTGCGGCCAGGTCTTTGGGGTCGGTTTGCTCGGTCAAATAGAGCGTCATGAGCGGTTTGAAGCCTGAGCCGGTGGGCAGGGCGGTCAGAATACGGTCGCGATAGGCCGCGGCTTGTGCAGAGGTCACCACTGGTGGAACCAGATTTGGCATGATAATGGCGCGACCAAAGTCACGCGCGCTTTCTGGCGCCACGGCTTTTAGCATCTCGCCATCGCGCAGGTGGAGATGCCAATCATCGGGGCGTGTGAGTGTCAAACGATCTGTCATAGCTGCTGTTTAACCTGGCCAGCGGGGCGCTGCCAGTGCAAATTTGCCTCACACATCAGGCGTTTTCAATTCTGTGCGCACCTCTTGTATAGCGCGGCGGCAAGACACATGTTACTCATCCGAAAAATTGTCACGAAAATTGGAGATGCGCCGATGTTGACCTTTGTCCTTTCTGTGATTGCAGGGTTCGCCACCCCTTTTGTTGAACCAGTCTTGACCAAGTTGATCCAGCCGCAGTTGGGTGAATTTCCTGTGCATGAGGGCGAATACCGCACGATTACCTTTGTTTTGCTTCTGCTTGGCGTCGCCATCTCCGCGATATCTTCGGGCGTTATGGTCTCGGCCTTCACGGTTTTATTCGGTGGGCTGTTGGGACTTTTTGGGGTGCGCTTGTTCCACGCGATCAGATTTTTGATTGATGGCAGTGACAGCGATGCCGAAGATCGCTAGAGGCGACCTGATCTATGCAATCATTGCATAGCGGGATTGTGGTTTTTTGCACTGCACAACCCTTTGGATCGTACCTATCTACAGGTCAACGAAACTTAGGAATTTTCAAATGGCAACTATCGTAGACGTCCCACAAGGCAACCGTATCGCCGCTGGTTTGAACCGTGTGTTCAACGGCATTCTTAACTTTTTGGTGTCGATCAGCACCGCGCAATCGCGGGTGCGTCAGATCGAATTTCTCTGCGCTCTGACCGATGAAGAGCTGGCCGAGCGCGGCCTGTCCCGTCAAGACATCGTGCGCTATGTCTACCGCGACGCCTATTACATCTAAGTGAGCTATGCCACAGGCGCTGGCCTGAGGCACGTGACCCGGCGTTTGCCCCTCGGTTGATCCTTCATCATCCATTAGTTTTGCAATTTTGAGCCCATAGTCGTCTTGAGTATGAACCTCCGCATAACGACAATTTGGAATAGACCCGGTATTGCCATCGGGACGTGAATATCTGCGATACTCTATTGTCATGCAGAAGCCTTTGCTCAAACAAAGATCCGAGCCGGCATACCTCAAAGAAAACCCGTCATAAAAACCATATTCAATATGGGCACCTTGCAGAAATTTAGAATTTCAGACCCATATTTTATTCTAGTGCTCTGATTTATATCATATAATAGCGCTAGGGTGCCGGGGCGCGATCACCCAGGAGGCATCTTTGCCCTCGGCGGTTTTCAGCTGCGGCGCAGGTAGAAGACAATAACTCCCCGCCGAGGCGAGGAGTTTTCAATCTTTCGGGGGCGGCGGGTGCCGCCGCAATTGTGCTCAAATCAGGCTTTCATCGATCGCCTTGCAGGCCGCAACCAACCCTTTGACTGCGTCGACGGATTTGTTGAACATCGCTTGCTCGTCTTTGTTCATTTGAATGTCGATGACGCGCTCAACGCCGCCTCCTCCGATAACAGTTGGTACGCCGACATACATGCCCTTCAGGCCCCAAGTGCCATCGACATAGGCCGCACAGGGCAAAACACGCTTTTGATCGCGCAGATAGGCCTCGGCCATTTCAATCGCAGATGTGGCCGGAGCATAATAGGCCGAACCTGTTTTGAGCAGCCCGACGATCTCGGCGCCGCCATCGCGGGTCCGCTGGATGATCGCGTCCAGCTTGTCTTGCGTGGTCCAGCCCATGCTGACCAGATCGGGCAAGGGGATGCCGCCGACGGTCGAGTAGCGGGCCAGGGGCACCATAGTGTCACCGTGACCACCCAAAACAAAGGCTGTGACATCTCTCATTGAAACATTGAACTCGAGGCTCAAGAAGTGACGGAACCGCGCGCTGTCGAGCACGCCAGCCATGCCGCAGACCATATTATGTGGTAGGCCAGAGAATTCGCGCAGTGCCCAGACCATCGCGTCAAGCGGGTTGGTGATGCAGATCACAAAGGCATTGGGGGCGTGATCGCGGATGCCTTCACCCACAGATTTCATGACTTTGAGATTGATTCCAAGAAGGTCATCGCGGCTCATGCCCGGTTTGCGCGGCACACCAGCCGTCACAATGCAAACATCCGCGCCGGCGATATCGGCGTAAGATTGCGTACCGGACATAGCGGCATCAAAGCCTTCGGAGGGGCCAGATTGTGCGATATCCAAGGCTTTGCCTGCGGGCATGCCTTCCGCAATATCGAACAGCACGATGTCGCCGAGTTCTTTAAGGGCGGCTAAATGAGCCAACGTGCCACCGATCATACCGGAGCCAATGAGAGCAATTTTGGGTCGTGCCATGGGGATCTTCCTCAAATGTGAATATGCAAGAGCGGTTACACCCAAATGCGCCGCGTGCCAAGGGAACATCGCGGGAAATCGCATCAAGGCGTGGTGCTCTGGCGTGTCAATGGGTGGGATTTGCTGCAACGCGGCAAAATGCACTTGAATTTTAACTTCGATTGATGGCAGTTGTGCGCAACATTATTGCGAGGCTAAAAATGACTCTACGTCCCTATCGTTCTGTTCTTTACATACCGGGCAGCCGGGCGCGTGCGCTTGAAAAAGCCCGCAGCATGCCTGTGGATTCGATCATTTTCGACCTCGAAGATGCTGTGGCGCTTGAGGAAAAAGCCTCCGCTCGGGTAACTCTGGTCGCCCATCTGTCGGAAGGAGGTTATGGGGTTCGCAGTCAAATTATTCGTATCAATGGGCTAGATACCCCCTGGGTAGCAGAAGATATTGCTGCGATTGCCGAAACCCGACCGGAGGCGGTTTTACTGCCCAAGGTCGATAACGCCCAAATGATTTCGCAGCTCAGCGCAGCGATGGACCGGTATGATGGCTTCGAGAACACTCAAATTTGGGCGATGATGGAAACTCCGCGCGGCATTTTGAACGCAGCAGAGATTGCTGACGCGCCGCGTATGGGGGGCATGGTCATGGGGACCAATGATTTGGCTAAGGATCTCAACACGAGGTTCGATCCGACGCGCGCGCCCTTTCTGGCGGCGTTGAGCCACTGTGTCTTAGCGGCAAAAGCGGCCGGAATCGTCATTGTCGATGGAGTTTATAACGCCTTCAAGGACGATGCAGGTCTGCAGATTGAAGCCGCGCAAGGGCGCGATATGGGCTTTGACGGCAAAACCTTGATTCATCCGACCCAGGTGGCGGTTGCCAATACGGTCTTTGCACCTTCTGATGCGGAAATTGATCTGTCTGAGCGGCAAATCGCGTCCTTTGAGGCAGCGACGGCCGAGGGGCTTGGCGTTGCGGTTGTGGATGGAAAAATCGTGGAGAATTTGCATATTGAGACCGCTCGCGCCACTTTGGCTAAGGCTGCGATGATTGCAAAACTGGAGGGCACGGTATGAGGATTTACAGGTTTTTGTCCGAAGACGATTCGTCTAAATTTTGCCATAAAGTGACAGAGGCCCTGTCGAAAGGCTGGGAGCTCTATGGAGATCCGACCTATGCGCATGATGCAACGGTGGGCGTGATGCGCTGTGGCCAGGCCGTCGTGAAAGAGGTTGCCGGAGAGTATAGTCCTGAGATGAAACTGGGAGCGCAATAATGAAGACCAGTGCAGGATTGTTTTTTGAAGACTATCGAGTGGGGCAGGTCATCGATCATGCGATCCCGCGGACGGTGGGGATCGGTGAGCGGGCGCTTTATCACGCGCTTTATCCGGCGCGCCACGCGCTCTATTCCTCCGATCATTTTGCGCAAAACTGTGGTTTGCCGCAAAGCCCGTTGGATGACCTGATCGCTTTTCATGTGGTTTTTGGCAAAACTGTGCCAGATATCTCTTTAAATGCCGTGGCCAATTTGGGCTACGCAGAGGCGCGCTGGCTGCGGCCTGTCTATCCCGGTGATACGCTGCGCGCGCGCTCAACTGTGATTGGAGTGAAGCAAAACTCAAGTGGCAAAACAGGCGTTGTTTGGGTGCGCAGTGAGGGGTTCAACCAAGCAGATCAGATGGTGATGTCGTTTGTGCGTTGGGTCATGGTGCGTAAGAGGGATGCAGCGGCCCCGGCGCCGCAAACCGTTGTGCCGACGCTGGGACAGGCCGTCTTGGCATCGGATTTGATTGTGCCCCATGGGTTGAGCTTTGCCGATTATAATACTGGTTTAGCAGGAAGTTTTTATCTCTACAGTGACTATACTATTGGCGAAGTGATTGACCATGTTGATGGCGTCACTCTGTCAGAGGCCGAACATATGATGGCTACCCGCTTGTGGCAAAATACTGCGAAAGTCCATTTCGATGCCATGGCCCGACCAGATGGTTTGCGCTTAATTTATGGTGGGCATGTGATGTCTATGGCGCGAGCCTTGTCCTTCAATGGACTGGGCAACGCGCAAATGCTAGCAGCAATCAACGGGGGAGCCCATGCTAATCCTTGCTTTGCAGGGGACACGTTGCGCGCTTGGAGTGAGGTGCTGGATAAGGCGGAAACCTCTAATCCCTCCGTTGGCGCGTTGCGTTTGCGGTTGGTGGCGCACAAGGGGCTGTCGCCGAATTTGCGCGGAGATGACGGCAAGTATCATAGCGATGTGTTGTTGGATCTTGATTATTGGGCCTTCATCCCGCGGTAACACTGCTTCATGATGGTGTTTCGTGATCACAAAATTTATTCGTGATCACGAAATCCAAAAAATTGACTATTAACGCCCAGACTGCGGTAATTTGCCCGTCAAAACTGTGGATTTTGGGGCTTGCACATGGCATGAACGGTCTAGATCATAACGAGGCTACTCTAAGAAGGACATATCATGGCTGATGTAAATCGTGGCAATCGCCCGTTATCTCCTCATCTGACAATTTACCGTCCTCAACTGACGTCTATTTCTTCTATATTTGTGCGGATCACAGGAAACGCCCTCTTGGCCGCGACGCTTTTGTTGATAGCTTGGCTTTTGGCAGCATCGACCAGCGCGGCGGCTTTCTCTTGGGTGCAATACGTGATCACAAGTTGGTTTGGCGACCTGGTCCTTCTTCTATCGCTGTGGGCACTCTGGTACCACACGCTCGGCGGCTTGCGTCATTTGATTTGGGACACCGGTCGCGGGTTGGAATTGAAAACCGCTGAGCGCATGGGCTGGATGGTGATC
>Ga0213861_10000659_pt1 | contig 30528 bp, 40 predicted proteins | sample PICome_4_FD_160110 | JGI IMG/M metagenome (GOLD analysis project Ga0213861, IMG submission 160110) | Coastal seawater microbial communities near Pivers Island, North Carolina, United States - PICO131 | ecosystem: Environmental > Aquatic > Marine > Coastal | place: USA: North Carolina... | reverse complement strand
CCGCCGCAAAAGCGAACCCTTGCCCCGCATAAATTCGTCGAGGAAGTTCGCCGTGCCTGAAACGAATTGGTCATGGTTGCCGGACACGCTGAACAGGAATGGCCAGTTTTCCATATAGTATTCAAACAAGATCCAGGCCGGTGTTGGATCGCCGCTTTCGGCAAACAGATGCCCCATCGACCGTGGCCAGTTGTCAAAGAAATCACCGCCGCAACAAGTGAACACACCCTCTTTGGGATTGCGCCGCGATAGTTCGCGCTCGAACATTTCCAAATCTGTGCCGCTGTTGTCCAAGTGCGGATCTCCGAAAATCCCCAGGATGATCGGACCGGTGCCAGCATGGGTAATCAGTGACGCTTTGCGCCAGCTTCCCTTTTCGATCTTGCGGTCGTTGCGCGTTCCTAGTTCTTCCTTGGCCTTGATGATGTCCAAGACCGTGCGGTTGACTGACACCTTGTCTTGAAAGAACAATTCGGGATCGACCCGTTCGTCACCGGCAAGGAATGCCTTGCGAATGCGCCGCGCTACGTTTTTCCGGTCGCAATCCAGATCCCTTGCGGTTGCACCATAAATACCGCCGTTTCTTTTCCAGGCGGCAATCATTGTCTCGAGGTCGATCCCCCTCGGCGCGTTGCTAGTCACGTCACATTTCCTCGCCCCCCGGCGGCAAGGCTTCGGACATCGCCTGATAGCCCTGCCCCGCGACGACAAAGCAAGTTGGTTCGCCAGGATTGGTGCCGGTCAGCGTCCAAGTGCCAGTTTCAAGATTGGCCCATAGTTCCATGACCGAACCGGACGGATCGACAAGCGCAATGGCCTGCCGGGTTTCGCCGTAACGCTCAGCCAAGTTCCGCATCACAACGTCATGGGGTGCGCAGTTCTGCGCGGATGCCGTTGACGCGCACAGCATAACGATGCCTGCAAACAGGGTCTGTTTCATTCGGATTGCTCCTGAGATTTGCCCCTAAGGGTCTTTGTGCAAATCCATGCTGTCCACCTGCCGCTTGTGCAGGTCAGCCAAAAGGATTGCCATTTCCGCCGCGATGCTGCGCATGACGGTATATGCCCGAATGAGCGGAAGTTCCTCATCGGGCAGAATGCGGCGATAGGGCCGCGCACCGGCCTTGACACGCTCTAGCACGTCGTCAGCCGTGGCCAGCGCCCGCACGTCGTCGGGCATCAGTCCTTCGATGTCGTCGATTGAGATCATGCGGGCACCTATAGAAGCACGTTCGACGGGTTGCTGACCGTCAAAGGGTCGATCCGCAGCCCTTACCATGGCCTGTAGACGACCCCCTTCAGCGGAGACGTAGAGGCGGGGTTCGTCAGTCATATCAGATCTCCATCGGAATTGGCTGCAAGCCCATAGCCGTCAGAGCAGCCGGACCCTTCATGCCGATGACAGCCACCAGATTATCCGCACCGACTTGGGGGACAGGGTTGGCAGGCATATCACCAGTCTCAGGATCAGGTGTTGCAGGTTGCCAGATGACCAGACGGTCCTGCGCACGACGAGCGCCTGTCAGGTTGACCACATAGGGTGCGCCATACTCCTGCGTCTCTTCATCCCAAGTGCCTACATCCTCGGGAGGACGCTCCACAGGCCCCATCTGGGTTGCTACAATGACCCAAGCCGTAGATGCCTCGAAGGACGAGATATGGTAGATGCCGCCCTGTGCGTCTTGGTATTGCGCGGAGAAGGACTGTTCCCACTCGGCAGGGGTGTAGCCGTTCATCCAGCCCAGAGCCACTGCAAGGTTGCGGGTGTCATCCAGTTCCGCTGCGGGTGTTGCGATGGTCAGTCTCATAGAGTCACCCCGCTGCGTGTTGCTAGGTAGGCTTCGGTGTTGGTGATTTCGTCTGTGGTAAGAAGGCGGTCAAGGATAACTGCGTTGTATAGCGACCCAGACCAAAACACAGTTGGCGTAGGCCCACCATTGCCGATATAAAGCGCCGTCTCACTGTTTGCTGTAGAAGGCGTATTCCCATAGTTTACAGAGTAAACAGAACTACCATTGTCCCTGAAAATAAAGTCAGGCGTTTGAGACGAGCCATGCTGCAAGCTGAACACAAGGTTCCCATCAATGTCAGAAACAGTGCTATTTGTCGCCTCAAATATGGGGGTTGGGGATGATGTTGTGCTGCTCACACGGACATTCCATGCCTCATTCCTAGACACTGAACTTCTGTCGTCAATGCTAGCATAGAACCCAACAGCCGTAGGCGAAGAGTCATTCGTCGCAAAAATAAATTCAATGGAATCAGGATTTGCGCTGTCAGTTGCCGTAATGCCAGCACCAACATAAGCCCCAGTTCCATCGTGCAGATACTTCCAATCCGCATTGGTGCCGGAAGTCATAAAGTCATCCGTCCCATCAAACGACAGGTAGTAAAGGCCACCAGCCGTCACCGTGAGATAGGGACGCGATGGTGATGTGATTTGCGTAGCGTGATTTCCGTTTCCTGATTTATCGTCGATCCGCGCAACCGCATTGGCCGCCGTTGGTGTATCTCCCTCTAAGACAGCCGTCGCCTGTATTGTTCCCGCCGTGTCTGTCCACATTGTTGTAAGATCAGAGGGGTCATACCAAGCACCTTCTTCACCGGATGCGAACAGTGACAGCGGGCTGAAGGCACCACCGGCAGAGTAAACCTGAGTGGACCCCAGATACACCGTCGAGATGGCCGTAGGTCCAAGGTAAAGGGCTGTGATGGAGGCTGTGCCAAGGTTCATGGGATTCAGTCCTTAATCACGTAGAGGGTTGCAGCGTCAGGCGTGATGGCCCCGTATTCGGCAGTGGTCAGCGAGATGATGTTGGTGATGGCATCAGCCCCGGTCACGCCTGTAGGGTCGCTGTCAACGGTGTTGACCTCCGCGCCAGCTTCGATGCCGTCCAGCTTGGTCTTGTCGCCGTCAACGAAGGCTCCTTCGGCGGGAGGCTGCTGGGCGCTGTCAGCAAGAGCGCCCTGTGCCGCCGTGGCGTAGTCCACAGGGTCAAACGCCTTCACATCCGCAAGGTTGGTGACTTCGCTGTCCATCAGCGCACCGGCAGCGGTTACATTGGCTGTGTCCGTTACATCAGCACCAGCCTCAATACCGCCAACTTTGGTGATGGCCGCGTCAATCTGTGCGCCAGTGTAGGATGAATTGTAGTCGGCCATTTTATGCCTCTCTCATTTTGAAGGTATCGCCATTGGCGTCAATCAGGCTGTCCGAACCAGACGGGATGAACAGCGCCCAAGATGCAGAAACCAAGGCCGTCGTACCCCACAGCCCTACTCCAACGCCAATCATTAGGAGGCCGCCACAATGCTGGTGGCAGTCGTGCCGGTGGACCAAATGCGAGTTGCGCGGATTGGATGGAACACACCAGCGGCAAGGCCGACAAACGTGATGTCCTCGCCACCTAGCAGCGTGACCTTCAAGTTGCCGGAAACGCCGACATAGATCGCCCGGCTGACCGTCGCAATGTCTGTCGCATCGTCTGGCGTGATGGCCACGGCGAACTCAATCGGTGACTGCTTGGTCGTGGTCTGTGAAACGAATTGGTCCATGTTGTAGCCTCTTGCTTGGGGTTATTTGCCCACGATGGAAAAGAAGAATGTTGCGTTGTAAACGAATGGTGGCGTGACGCCTGGGCATGGGTAGGTTGCCCGCGCAAACCCTTGGTAATCACCGGGCGGCAGGCCAGACGTGTCAAAGATCAGATCGACATAATCCTTGTTCGGATCGCCGCCGTCCCAGACCCGCGACGGCAGTTGAATGGCATCGCCCGTCGCAACGCTGACAACCCAACGCTCCGACAGCAGTGGTGCGCAGTCATCCCGAACCTTTGTGCGTATAGACCGCACCAGCAGCGGCTTGCCCTGCGATATAGCCTGAGGCATGGCCACAAGCGTTATGTCGCCGTCAATGGGCGCTCTGCGGTCCAGTGTGAGCCTGTCGTAGCCCTCCCAAAGCAATGCCCCCAGAAAGAAGGTGAACATCGCAAAGACCCAAAGCCAATCGCGCTTTCGTCTGCTCATGATCCGCGCCCGACAATCCAGAGGATCAGCGTTGTGATGTCATCCCGAAACGCCACCAAAGCCGCCGACGCTCCAAACACCCAAGCGGCAGACTTGCGCATGATGGCCCAGAGCCATTGACGCTTGCCTTCCTCGTCCAGGATGCGACGCAGTTCTTGGATCTCGGCGTCTGTTAGTGGGCGCTCAGTCATCACTCACCTCAGACAGCGGCTCGGTGATCACCCGTCCGTTGTCGTCGGTCCAATCTGCGCCTTTGATGTTGTCGTCATGGCGCTCACCAATCACCAGCCAGGACACCGTGGCTTCCGTCGGATCTTTCGCGCCGATGGTCAGCAAGTTCCCCGACACAAAACCGCGCACTGGTGTCCAATCCGTTTCGTTGGTCGTAAAGCACTGCACGTTGGTGTTGAGGGAAACGAACGTCCCCTCGGTCATGCGGGACACTTCGTCGAGGTTGATGACCGCCTTGCCATCCTCAAGCTGCACTGTGCCGCGATAGATGTTGTCGGCGGTCGGGCCTTCCACAAACGAGTGAACAAGATCGTGACCCTCGCGTATGGGGTGCGGAATGCGGAATGAGCCAGATCCTTTGGACAACGACCCAGTGATGACCATCCCCGTCGTCGTGATCCTGACCTCCTCGGCTCCTCCCGTGGCAAAGCCAATGGCATTCGCACCATAGCGATACATGCCGGTATCTACGTCATTAGTAAAACTATATGAGGGATTTGTTGCGCTGCCATCACTGTTGATTACTCTAGCCCCCGAAAGAATGTTTCCGGTGAAAGTGGCTGCACCACCAGAACCAATAGACAAGCGGGTTGTGCTGTCCGTCTGGAAGGCTATATTCGCGGCTTCTTTCGTCGAAAGGGTAAAGTTTCCTGTACCCCTGTGGTCAATCTGGGTGCCTCCGTTTGCTCCAGCATTCCTGACAATCCGCAGGCCGTAGTCTGTATAGGTGGCACCATCAGCAATCAGGTCGATCAGACTAGCACCATCACCAGACCGGCCAACTCCAATGTTCAGTTGTTTGGTCTCCGTAGAAACGGCGGGTAGGTTCAGGTCGCCGCCAGCCCCAATTTCCATGCGCTTGACGCCACCGGTTGAGAAACTAAGATCATTAGCGCCAGTGCTGAACATGCCGGTGTCAAGGTCAGTGCGAAACGAGTAGGACGGCGCGGCGGCAGTCCCTGCGGCCACTCCGAGTTGCCCGTTTATGTCAACGTCAGTGACAGGTGCGCCTGTCTTAAAGCCTACCCGGTCGCTGCCAGCATCACTTCTGATTAGGTTGACATCGGTCGTGCCTTCTACCCGGAAGTCAATGTCAGCCGCGTTTTCGTTGACGACAACAAAACCAGAGCCGGGGTTTACATCAATCCCCCTGACACCGCCAGCCACAAGGCCAGCGACATCCGCCGCTGCGCTAAACAGTCCAGTGTTCGGGTCCCCCTCAAAGGCATAGCCGCAGTTGCTTGTTGTGCCAGCACGGCTGAGTACTTGCCCGGTACTGTCAATTGTCAACGCGGCAACAGTGTCCACGTTGAATTGCCAAGAATTCCCTGTCTCGAATACAAAAGGATCGCCCGCACTATCCGTTGCTGGAGACTTCAATGCCCAAGTTCTATTTTCCACACCAAGGTCAACCGTCCCCCCAAGAAGTTGGGTGTCAGTGCCGGTAGCCGTAAGAGTCCAAGCGCCGTTGTTGTTGACCCGCGCCACCTGTGCGCCATTCGTTGCAATGGCAAGTTGGTTTGCTGCCGAACTATAAATTCCGGTGTCGGGGTCGCTTGAGAACGACACCGAAGGCGCAGTCGCAGAACCGTCGGGGCCAAGCAGCGGCACCGTGTTCGTAATGTCAGACCCGCCCGCCGTGCTGACAGCCGTGATGGCGTCAACTGACGTAATGGCAGCATTGATCCGCGTCCGAATATCCGCGCCGGTGTCGTTTACGTCAAAAGTGGCCATCAGAACGTTCCTTGCCAGACGCGGAAGTGCGCGTATTTCGGATCTGCGAGATTGCGGGCAATGACTTCCTGCATCGCGTTGCTGTCGTCGAACGCCACACCGGCCTCGGCCGCCCACTCATAACCGAGGTTGGCCGGGAAGGACGCGATGTGCTTGCTGTCACTGAACGGTGCGCTTGCGCCTGCGTCGCGGGCCATTCGTGCCACCCTCAGGGCTGGCAGGAAGTCCCAGGTCGTCTTGATGACCATCTGTTCTTCGTTGTCGTCGAACGACACTCTTTCCGCGACTTTCATCGGCAATGACCTCAATTCGCTTTGGTTCGCCAAGTGCCAGGATGGCTTGCGCTTCATCGTCCGGCACGGTCAGAACGTCGCCCGCAGCGCGGTACTCACCGCACACCTTCAGGCCGTTCAGAATGACTTTGATTTCCATTGGTGAATGGGGCGAGCCGAAGCCCGCCCCGATCCGTTAGGACACAGCCGCAGAGAACGGCGTTGCCTCGGTGCCGGTTGCAGCGCCGACAACTTCGACGTGGAACTTGCCCGACGCGATGTCAGTCACGCGGACGCGACCGCCTGCAATGCCGCCAGTCGTCGAACCATCAAGCGTGATGGTGTCGTCAGTCGCGGCAGCCTCAAAGGCAACAACGGTGTTACCGCCGTCTGCCAGAAGCAGAGCGTTGCCAAAGAAACTGTCGTCAGCCGACGCGGCTTGGATAATGTAGTCATTCGAAGTGACCGTGGTCCCCACGATAAACTCATAGATTGCGCCGGTGCCGGTTGCGGCTGGCAGCGTGACCGTCAGGCCAGCCGCAGCGTTGAGGGCGATGGTTGTGCCTGCGAAGAAATCGTCAAGCGTCTTGGATGCCGTGAGGCTAATGAGGCCGAAATTCGGCTTGTATTCGGATGCCATGATAGCAACTCCTGTGATTATGGGTTGCGGGGGCGGATCAGCCCGCCCCCGTCATGGATTAGCCGCAGTCGGCAACAAGGCCGTGGGCCTTCTCGTTCTTGCAGGCCAGGGTTAGTTCAGTGACAAGCTGACGCTTCTCGCTGTCACCGGTCTTGGCCAGCGGCTCGTTCTTGGTCGGACGCAGCATGGCAACGGACCACATGTCATCGGTCATGATGAAGACGTCGGTTGCCCGGCATTCAGTGGACATCTGCCACTTCACCTGACCCCAAGGTGTCACATAGAGGTTCATGACGTTTTCGATCTGCCCGCTGTCAGTCTGTGCGCGGGCGTTGTTGTTGCCAACGAAGCCCAGAGCCACGGCCATGTTCGACGGGTTGAGATAAACCGTCTTGACCTTGGCACGACCACCCTCAGTCCAGATTTCCTGCATGGTGGTGTCAAAGTCAGTCTGTGTCAGAGCTGTTGCCGTGCCGTCGGTGCGGGCATCAGAGCCATCACCGGTCGGGTTTGCGCCGCCAGCGCCAACGTTGTTGACGTTGGTTGTGATCCACGCGCCAGCGCCTGCAAGACGTGCAGCCGTGGACGAAGAACCGGCAACCTTGGCCTGGTTATCCAGAAGCGCCTTTTCGATGTCGAGCTTATGCTCCATCAGGACAAGGCGGGTCTGGTAGGCCATTTCTTTGGCGCGACCGGCGGAAGTGACGGCCTGGTTGGTGCCCGAAACAGAGACCGCATTCTTGAAAATTTGGGTTCGGTTGTTCAGCCGAACAGTGGCCTGACGGCTTTCTGCAACGGTGTCGTCACCTTCAACGTGAGCGTTGACGGCGCTGTCCCGAAGAGTGTCGGTCTGCCATTCGTGCAGAGTGGACGACGCCGACGACCGGCCAGATGCCGTGAAGAACGGCGTGTCACTGGGGGCGATGTTGTAGATCATATCGGACAGATCCTCGCGGATGCCGACGCGGTTGGTCGTTTGGACCAAATTGGATGGTTGTGCCATTGAAAGGCTCCTTAATCAGGGGTCATGAGCAACCGTTCCCAATCGTCTGGCGATTGGGTCTTTGCTGCCCGCTTCAAGAGATCGGCAGACTTTTGGCCTGCCTTTTCGGGTCGCCGCGCTGCTGGCTTGACTGTCCGTTTCGGTTCCTGCTTTTTCGCAGCCGGTGCGGACTTCTTGAGCATCCGATAGCGCGTTGCATCGGCCAGAACCCTGAGAACACGGGCATCGTCGATGCCGTTGATCAGGTCTTCCGTCAGCCCATAATGCTCGGTCGCCGTCCGCGTCATGTTCTGACGCATTTCCTCCGCCTTTTGCGGGTCGGAAAACTCTGGGACGGCACGTTGCAATTCAATCGCCTGTTCCTGCAAATATGCAGCACGCGCTTGATTTTCGGCCTCGGTTTTCTGTCGTTGCTGGTGCTGGATCTGAGCCTGTTGCTGCTGATACTGGCCAAGCCGTGCATCGTATTGGGCGCGTTGGCGCACATACGCAGCGGGGTCAGTGTTCGCCAGGTTCGGATCGGGGGCTTGCGGTGGCCGCATCACCCCGTTGCGCTGGACTTGCTCAACCAATCCCAAGAATTGTTCCTGGGCGGCTTGTAGGGCGCTTTGTAGTGCCTCGGCCTCTTTGCGTTTGGCCGCGACTTCCTGCAAACCCTTCTGGATTTTCGCTTGTCCCGAATACCCGCTTTTGAGTTGTTCCAGCGTGACCTTGACCTCTTCACCGTCAACCTTGACAGCAATCAGTTCCTCGGCTTCGTCCGGCTCTTCGTCGGCTTCTTCGTCTTCGGCGTCGTCCTCCTCCCCTTCGTCGGCTTCTTCGCCTTCGTCGGGGTCATCGGCTTCTACTTCCGCCTCATCCTCGGCGGTGTCCGCTTCCTCGTCTTCGGGCGCTTCTTCTGCGTTCCCCTCGTCCGTCTCGGCTTCGATTTCTTCTGACACCAGAAAGGCGTCAATCTCTTGGCTTTCGCCCGAAAGTTGCTCAGTCGTTGACACGGTGCTGATCCTTTTTATCCGCGATTTCCTGTGCCGTGATCCGGCGTTGCAGGGCGTCGAGGATGGTTTGGACCGCTTGCACGTCTTGATATGCTGCGGTCATCTGCTCGGCGTTTCCGCCACTCGTCAGGAACGCCGCGATGGCGTCTTCCCTGATTTCGTTCAGCACATCCGAAAGGGATGGATCGCTCAGGAGCGTTCGGGCCTCAGTGGCCCGCCGTTTGATGTCTGACATTGGTGGTCCTTTTTTCTGGCTAAAATGATCCAGAAATGATAGGATTAACGTCTATCTTGGAGGTTGATATGGAAGACGAAATCCCCCTGCTTCGCGACGCAGAGCGGCTCGAGCGGCTAGGCGCTGCAATCCCAATGATGCTATTTGAACTGATCGAATTGGCGTCAAAACAGGACGTTGACGGTGCCGAAGGGGTCGCAAAGGTTATCTCAGGAAATATTGAACTTCTTATTGACGCTGCCATAGCCGAAGCGGAGAAGTCGGATCGTTCATCCCTCTAAGGTATTCGGCAAGCTCATTGGCCTCATCAATCATCTGCTGATCTACAACTTGCGTCATATTGGATGACAGTCCCATAAATGACTTTTGATCAGCGCCCGGAGAGGCTCCAGCATTTCGGCGGGTCTCAAAGAAGTCACGCCAAACTATCGGGCCGGGCAACGGCGTGATGCCTCCGATGTAATCGCCGCCAAGCTGCGTATTATAGGATGGATGTTCGACTGCTGCCCGCCCTGGCGGGATTACTTCGCCGTTCATCCGGCCAATCGTCAGTCCGGTGTCGAAGGGCGTCGCGTCCAACTGCCTCGGATCTGTTATGGCGCGTCGGGCCAAGCCGACATCAGGTAGCCCCGCGTCGCGATACGCAGCCTTGTCCATTTCCTGCCACATCTGCCACCGTTGCGACCCAGTGTGGCCATCAAACAGCCGACGCTCCAAGTCTGGCGCAGTCAGCCCCTCAAACGAAGGCACCTGGCTCCGCACTCTTTCATCAAATCGGGCGACTGCCGCAGGGTCCATTCGATCTGGATCAATCTGGTTTAGTATTGACCGCGCCATCATTGTGCTGAAGTCGCCACTCTGAGCGCCCATTGCAGTAAATGCCATCAATGGGTCGCCGCCATCCTCAAGAACGCGCTGCGCGTTTCTGGCCAAAGAGCGGGCCGGTGTTCCGGCGTTCGCCCAAAGGCCAGTACCCTGTTCCCTCATGAAGTCAGCGCCGCCAAGGGATCTGACGGGGTCAGAATATCTCAGATCGCCAACGCCCTGCACGTTTACACCGGCGGCGGTTCTGTCGCCGTATGCTGGAATTAAGGTGCTGTTGAGGATGTCATCCAGTTGCAAAAGCTGTTCTGGCGATAGCGTGCCTGTTGGCTCGTGGACCGCATCAAGGTCAGTCCTGTTTGACGACACACTGGAAATCGGATGCCAGTTATCGCGGTCATACTTTGAGTCGAGCCATGCACGCGGAATAGAACTTTCAAGCCTTTCGCGCCACGGTATGCCGGATGTCAGCGCCTCCGCAGGAGCCAGCCCGCCCGCGCTGCCCATAAATGCCAAGCCCGCCGTGTCAAAGGCATCCCCATAGGTCACAGGCTCGCCCCTAGCCGCCCTTGCGGGCGCTGTGCCAGCACTGACAGCCGCATCAAGCAACCCACGAGGCAAAGCCCGCAGCGTCGGCATAGGGTCAGACACAACGCCCATGATTGCGTCAATCAGGCCGGGGCCGGGCGGGGCCGGGTTGGGCATCACGTCAAACGTGTTGCCGCCGACATCCCGATACACAGGGTCGCCCAATTCGTTGCGCATTCCCAAGACGGGACGCGCCCCCACTGGCGTGTTGAAAAACCCTAGATCCGATAGCTTCAAAACGAGCCACCCCTCGGCATCATCATCTGCTGCCGGACTTCATCAACGTTCAGGTTGATGCCGTAGCGGCCCAGGAACTCGGCGGCCTTGAACGCCATTTCCTGTTCCATTTTATCCCGCGCCAAGTCATCGGCGGCAGCGGCCTGCTGCGCCTTCAACTGCATTTCGGCCATCATTTTCTGGCCGTCCATTTGCAACTTCATTTGGTCGTTCTGGGCCTTGCTCTGGGCCTTCTGCTGCTCAACCTGCACAAGGGCCATGTTCGGGTCTTGTGGGGCCTGCTGCGCCGCCTGTGCAGCCGCTTGGGCCATCTGCTGCTCGATCTCAGGCGTCATCAGCATGTAGTACCGGTCGCCGTTGTGAATGCCCGCTAGCTTGAGGATGTCTACAAGCGTGGCGCGGACATTGGACAGGCCGACCAGGCCGTTACCCGGCCCCAACTGCTGCAAAATGGCTTGCTGCGTTTGTAGCGTCTGGCCAAGGATTGCCATCCGCTCTTCGTGCTTGCCAGTGCCAAGGCCAACGTTGGTGCGCAGGTCCAGCGCCATTGACCAAGAACGCGGATCGACCGGCACAAACTGGCCGTTGATCTGCATCATTTCGTCAGGCTGCGGATGCTGGCGGGCCAAGGCCGCAATCAGCTTGAAGGTCTGTTTCATGCCGCCTTCGGCCAGATGCCGGGCAATCAATTCAGCCGTGGCGGATGCCGCCTGCACAGCCGCGTTGACACCCGCCGCCGTCTGCGATTGCAGGGCATTGGCGTCCATGCCCATTGACGCACCGGTAACGCCTGTCTTGGCCCTGACAGCTTCGTCAAAGAACTGCATGGCGGGCAATGCCGCGCTGGCCGCGTTGCCAATGCTGAACTCCTGCAACATGCCGGGTTGCTTTACCCGAATGACGCCGCCGACCTCGTTGTTCAGAAGGTCAGACATGTTTACCATGCTTTCCACAGCAGCAACGCGGGGGTTGTTCATCATGCTCAAACTGTCGAGAAGGCCGCGCAGAAGCGACGTGCCCGCATCCTGGTCCTCTTCAATGATTTCCACCAATGACCGGCCAAAGAATGTGTGCGGCTCTGGGTCAACCTCGAACACGGCGAACGGCACCATGTCGCACAACTCATAGTCGAGGATTTCGTAACCAGTGCCAGCGCAGATGAATTTGTAGAGCCGGGGAATGCCGGTGCCTTCAATGTCCATCCGCATGTAGGCTTCGGTCAGCTTCACCCGGCGCATGGACGGGTCAATGCTGCCCTCGTCCTCGCCTGCATCATCCCAACCGGTGCGAGTGATTTCTTCTTCTGTGTCGGTGCCGTCAGTGTCCACGCCTGCCAGCTTGAACACCTCTTCAAAGTCAAAGCCCATCTGGACAAGATCGCCGACCCGCTTTTCCGACGAATGGCCGCAAACAAAGCAGTCTTCCAAGGAACTCGCAGACCGATCAACGAAGAAATCTTCCGGCGCGATGGACAGAAACTTGATTTCGCCGTCAGTATCGACGCGGGACACCTTCAAGCGGTACGTTGACGGCGGCGGCAACATGACTGGCAGACCGTCCGGCCCGACTTGTGGCTGGCCATCCTCACCGATTGCCGGGGTTGGTTCGCCCTCGCCTGGGATTTCTTCTTGCTCAAGCACCTCGATTTCAGGATCTGACAGAAGAAACTGCACCATTTCTTCATCAAGGTTGGAATACTCATCAATCTCGACGCGCTCTGTTTCGTCGAAATAAACCTTGTTGATGCCTACCTTCTTGACCAAAGCGTCATGGAACACATCGTCCAGCATTTGAAAGCCGCCGTTGCGCTCGAACACGACTTGAGCATATGCCGTCGCCTGCTCGGCGGCCGCCACGGCATCAGGTCTGCGCGGTGTGAATTCGACCGGCTTGTCTGACTGCATGAAAACCCGCATCAGGACCGGCTTGATTGCCCGCAAGGTATCACGGCACTTGGTCGCCACGACCTTGGACCGGCCTTCCTCGTATGCAATCGCAGACTTGCCGTCCACATACTGTTGCGCCCTGATCCGATCCGGCGCGATTTCACTTTCGATGAAGTCAACCGCCGCCTCAACCGCCTGTGTAAGGCTGCTTTGGATCTGGTCTTTTGACAGCTTTTTCGGTTGCATGGGAAATCCTTGAAAGGCGGGGCCGGAAGGTGTATTTTGGGCGGATGGACCCGTTTGATCCCATCCTTGTCAGCGCAGCCGGAAGCATCATCGGAAACGGGTTCACCGCGCTTCTGATCTTCTTTTGCTGGCGAGTTTTGAAAGAAGAACGCGAGGGGCGAGATCCCCGCGACTTGCCGTTTCTGTTCTGGTTTTCGGCAATCGTCCCGTTGGGCTTTGTGGCCTACGTTCTAATCACCCACAGACCGCTTTAATTACGGTGCCGTCATGGCAATGCGGCCCTGTTGGGCTGCCTGCCGGATAATGCCTTCGATAGCCCGCTGACCGCGCTCAGTCGCGTTGGCCTTGGTGACAAGTGGACGCAGCGCGGCGACCGGATCTTCTGCAAGCAATGCCCGCGCAATGATTGCCCGCGTTGCTTCGTCCCGACCCTGCGCAGCGTTGCCAAGAGCGGCAACAACCGCGTCAACGGCTGCACGGGTTGGCGACTGTGCCGCTCTAGCACCGGCCATGATGGCCCCTTCAGCGGTGTCCACTTGATCGGCAAGGTTGTTGGCCGTGCGAGACCCGCCCGTCAACACATCGGTTGCTCGTTCCATTTGGCGCTCACGGGCAAGCTGTCCGAACAAGCCAGGCCCAGGGTCTTTTGTTTCTGCAAGGTATCTCTGCAAGTCATCCATGAAACCGCCGCTTGACGCAGGCGCGGGGATGTTAGGTCCAGCCCGCTGCGAGTTGGTTGCCATCCTCAGAAGGTTTGTAGTCTGCGGGATGTCAGTCACATTCCTTGCAACGGTCGTGCTCCCGACTGGCTGACGCTCAATCCGCCCAAAAATGGTGTCCTGCAAGCCAGAGGTAAACGCCGCCTGTTCTTCACGTGTCATCGTTGAGAATGTGCGGGCTTGGTCCTCATACCTGGCCCTTGGGGCGAGCGCGGCGCGGCCCTCTGCCAATGCGTCAATCGGCGCAGACATTTCCCGATAGGTGTTGTTGGCAATGCGGAAGTCATCCGATGCGTCAGTTAAGGCGTCCATCAACGCTTGCTTGAGTGCGGTCAATTGCTCAACCTGATACCCTTGATTTTCCAGGGTTGCCTTGTCAATGGCGTCGCCGACCTGACGGAAAACACCGGTGACCCGCTGCGGATCTGACAGCATGACATTGCTGCCGTCTGGCGTTTCACCTGCAAGCCGCGCCCGAAACCGCCTAAACATCTGGTCAACGGCGTCGCCTTCGATCCCGGCATCATTTGCCATCAACGCAAGGCGGTTATCAATGAGGGCAAGAGCGTTATCAACCTGGACTGGTCCAGATGTCTGCGCGGCCCGATCATAAAGCTGCTTTGCTGTCTCGCGGCGGGCTTGTGTAAGGCGCTGAAGTGTCTGCGCGGCAGTTTCGGAAACGCCTGTCGCGTCAGCAATTTGATTGGCAACACGCTGACCGGAGCCTGAGTTGCGCAGGTCCACAAATGCCCTTGCGTAGTCTTGCGCCTCGCTCGGCTGACGAATGACGCCATTCATCAAGCTGAGAACAGATGCGTCCATATCCATTGGTCGATACATATCTTGGCCAACGGCTCGCGCTTCCGCCATTCGGCGCTCAAGCGTCGGGATGTCCATCCCAGCCCGGTTGAACGCCCGCGCAATGGCATTGCCTGCCCGCGCTTCGTTGCCCCGCCCAGTGACGGCACTCAGGACGCCACCTGTAGCCCGCCCAGCCTGCCGGACAGCCGAAGCCACCGGAACAGCTAGGCCGCCTGTAGCAGCGCCCAGAAGGCCGCCCCACATGGCATTGTCGCCAACATTCTCACCGTCGGCGTACCCCGCGCCGATCAAGCTGCCCTCCAAGCCGCCGATGCCTGCCATTCGCCCCACCATCGACAACAGTCCGTTACCGGCGACCGCTGGTGCCATGAGCGTGGAAGGGATCGTGCCGCCAAGGATGTTGCCGACCACACTTGCCGCCGGGCTGCGTTCTGCGCTTTGGGCCAAGTCAGCCCTGCGTTCATCGCGGATATTCGCGTACCGCTCACCCATTGGGATGTCGTAATTCCCGAAACTGACATCGCCATTGGCGTCCGTGTTTTCGCCGAACAAAATTCCACGCCGAATGCCGTCGAGATTATCCGACCAGCCGAAGTTTAGGCCATCCAGCATGGTTCGCGCCGTATCCGTCGCCACGCGGTCAAGATTGCTCGCCAATTCCTGCGCAGCCGGTCGGTTGACCGACACGCCGCCTGTCGGTGGCTGGAACTGGCGAAACGCCTCAATCGCCGCTTCCTGATCCGGTGCGGTGATCTCGAACGTTTGACCGTCTGGCGTGGTGAACTGGAAAACGCCCATTATTGGATCTGCCTTATAGTCACGCCGTTGCCAAGGTCGATGACCTCACCACCGCCAGACGGGGGCGGCAAGGTTGTCGTTGTGACGCCGTTACCGACTGTCCCGCTTCCTGTCGCTGCTGCACGATCTTCAGAGCGGCGCAAAGCCAATTCTGCCGCAATCATAGCTTCCGGCGGCTGACCGCCCCTGATGGCTTCAATTGCCCGAATGCGGGCTTGGCGCTTGGCCTCCAAGACAGCCGGTTGATCGCCGGGCTGCGGAAGGTACGTTGCGCCGTAGAGCGCCTGCTCCTCAGACGTGATTGCTGCGCCTGTGTCCTTGCGCAAGATGGCTTGCAAGAACTCTTCGCCAGCTTGCTGTGCGACTTGGAACTCAGGGTTTTGAAGCCCGCCGCCAGTACCCATCGGAAGCATCCCGGCCAAACGGTCGCCACGATCCGTCAAGAGGCTCGACCGCAATGTTCCAGCTTCGTCAATTGCAGCGTCCAGAACCTCAAGCGCACCCTGCGCCCTTGTCACATAAACGACATCTTTGCTTTCACCCTCGGTGAAGTCACCGCCGCCAACGCCGCCGTTGCTATTGTATTCAAGCCGACCCGTCGCGGGATCAAATGTCAGGTTGACGCCGCCAGGCCCAAGGCCACTGCCGTTGTCAATCGGAACAGGCGGACCACCGCCTTCGGGCTGCATGTCGTAGAACCTGCCGCCGACCGCTTGATACCGCTCATTCGTGTTTACTGCTGCCGGGTCGGTAATCTGCGCGGCAGCTTCTTCAATGGTCATGTAGCCGTTAGCTACCGCTGCCGTCATGTCAGGGTTTGCCCCGATGCTTTCAAGCCATGCCGCCGCCTGCTGCCTTGTCTGCGCCTCTTGCGCCGCCGCCTGCTGCCGCTGCTGTTCCTCGCGCTGCATGGCCTCGGACTGCACACGATCTTCACGCCGCCCGCTGATGCCCTGCTGCATAGCGGCCATAAATGCTTCGTTGGGGTTGACCGTCATGCCCTGCAAACCCATTGCAAGCGATTGCCAAACGTCAGGGTTGCTGAACACGTCGGGCTGACCTTGGAACGCTTCCGGCAAGTCGCGACCCGTCAGGCGCGACCAGAGGCTGTCAGCGGGCGGTGTGGTGGCCCTTCCGGTTGCCCGGTCAAGCACACCCGGTTCGAACGGGCGCTGCCCTGCTGGTGGCCTTGCTGGCGCTCTGGCGTATGTCTGCATGGGGCCTCCCGTGGGGATCTGCTCGCCATTGGCGATGGCTTGCGCCGCTGCAATTCGGCGGTCTAAGTGCGGAATGCCTGGGCGCAAAAACAGATCGCTAACAAGGCGAGCCGCTTCTTCTGGCGTTTGGGCGTTGTAAATGCTGTCACGCGACCGCGCTTCGGTCGTGTTTAGTTCCTGCATTAGGAAATCAAGTTGCGGCAGAAGCCCATCAATTGGCTGGCCATTTTGCGATGCAAAGGCTTCGTATTCACGGCGGCGCGGCCCGGTCCATTGCGCCAAACCAAAGCCGCCGCGTGACCCCGGCACCAACGGCGAAATCTCGTTGATGCCAGGGTTGAAGCCGCTTTCAACGGCGAAGTTGCCCGCAAAGCCGATGGCTGCCGTGCGAGGCATTCCTCGCGCAACAAGCCCTTCAACAATCGACTGTTGCGGGTTCCCGATGCCAGCCGCGAATAGATCAGCAGAGCCGACCATTTAACCGCGACCGCCCATGACCTGGCCATAGGTGCCAAGGCCAAGCGACAAGAAGTCAAACAAGCCCGGCGTGGTCGTTTGCGTCGTGGTGCCACCCTGCGATGCAGGAGGAACGCCAAGAGCCGCCAGAAGCGGTGCCAGAGCCGCCTGCGGGCTGTTGGCATACTGGCCAAACTGATTGGCCGACTGCGCCATCAGCGCTTGTTGTAGCGACTGCTCGGCCTGTCCCTGCTGGTATTGCTGATTTTGAATGGCCTGACCGGTGTTGAACTGCTGATTGCCAATGCCGGACAAGGTGCTTGCCGCATTCAGCCCCATCGCGCCCGCGTTCTGCATGGCGTTCTGGTTCATGCCCTGCGCTTGCAGCCGGTTGCCCGCGTTGAACTGGTTGTTGGCATTCTGTGCAGACGCATTGAACTGCTGGGCCGCGTTGTTCAGGTTCATGCCCTGTAAACGCGCATTTTGATTGGCAAGGCCCGCCGTGTTGCCAGCCGAAGCGCCGAACTGACGCGCCGCATTCTGGTTGTTCGCATTGAACTGATTGTTCTGGGTAGCCATTTGCTGCCGCTGTTGCTGGCTCGCCTGGTTGGCCATGTTTGCCTGCTGACGATTGCCCGCGTTGAACTGGCGGCTGTTGTTGATCGCGGCCTGATTGGTGTCCTGCCGGTTGATCGTGTTGCCGATGTCATATTGTGCGGCCTGCTGCGCGTTCTGAAAGCCTGCGCTGTTCAATGCCGCCAAGCTGTCAGCGCCTTGCCGGGCGAATGCCTCATTTGTCAGGCTTTCGGCCACACCATGACGCGAGCCGCCAAACGCACCAGCCGCCGATGCTGCCGCGCCGATGTCATTGGTCTGCATTTGGCGCTGGCGCTCAAGCCCCTGCAACGTCCGGTCCGTCACCTGTTGCGTATACGGGTTTTGATACTGCCCGATATTCGCGTTGGCCAGTTGCGGTGCCGCACCGTTGGTCTTGGCATTCATCATTGATGCGTTCATTGTCGGCGCGTTTCTGCCCGCCAAATTGGCTTGCGCAGCATTGTAGCCCTGCCCCTGCACGTTCTGCGCATAGCCCGGCATCTGCACCTGTGCAGTCTGGCCAGTGCCTTGGTAGTTGACCATCTGCGGGTTCATCGCCGCATTGCCAACATTTGTGGCAAACTGGGCCGCGTTGCCCATGTTCTGCGCCGACTGGTTGTAAATGTTGCCCTGCGGTGCAGCGCCACCAAACTGGCTCGGATTGAATGGCGCAGCCTGCGATTGACCAAGCGCCTGGTTGTAGTTGACGCCCGCCATTGGCTGAAAGCCCGGCTGTTGCGCAGGCTGCTGCGCGGGCTGACCGCTATTTGCGCCACCACGTCCCATTTTATTGACCCCGCAGCATGTTGATGAATGGATCGGAATTGCCTTGCGCGTTCAGAACCTGCGGCTGTACGCCCGTAGCCCCGCCCTTGCTCGACGTGCCGGGCTGCGGCCCTCTGGCATCAAAGAACGCCTGACCATGCCCCTGCGGCACAAACTGATCGCTCAAAGCCTTATGCTGATCTGGCGATGTGCCTGCGAACTGGCCGACCGCGTTGTCATAAAGTGCGCCGGTGCCATAACCCATCATCCCGCCGCCGTAGTCTGTCGCCGATTGGCTGAACTGCGAAGGCGCAGCCGTCCGCATTCCGAACGCGCTTGCGGCGTCATTCGTGCTGGCCATTGCCGCTTGCTGGTTTGGCGTCATTGCGGCCACGGTCGCGCCACGGTAGGGCGTGTAACCAATCTTGCCGACTTCCTCGGCCTGCGCCAAAGCCCTGACAAGCGGCTCCCTGATATATTCGGGGATTTCGGTCGTTGTGGTGTTCTTGCCGCCAAGTGACATATCAGAGATCCTTTTCAAGCGCCGTGAAGATGGGCTTCCAGCCGAACGGCGCTGCAACCTTGGCCCAGCCGGGCCGCCCGTTGATTGTGATGGTGTCGCAGCCGTGCGCTTTGCCCCAGGCGCAGACCGCATCATTCATATCTATGATCTGGGCCATCTTGCCGCCCGCCAGAAACACGTTCAAAACGCGCTTCTTTGGGTAGTTGATGATTTCAGTGACCAAGCACCCGTCAGGCGCAGGCCAGAGTTGAAAGCGCCCGGTTTCAATGCCCGCCGCGATGTCGTCGAAGTCGTGCGTCCCGCCGGAATAGGCTAACGCACCCTCAATCCACGGTCGGCAGCGTTCCGGTTCGCTTACCATGTTGCGATTGCCACACGCTTCCAAGTGTCAGTGGCCGTGCAGACGTAAAAATAGCTGCTGTCGTAAGCAATATCGCCCGCCGTGCCCGATGCCGACGCGCTTGCCGGTGCCGCCACCAACAGCGGAATGCGCTCAAATGCGTTTGTCCGGCTGACGACCGGATAACCGGCAGTATCCCACAAGAGCAGCCCGTTGTCCGTCGCAGGCACTGTGCCCGTCTTGTAGTCCAACTGCGAAATGCTTGTGGCCAAGAACCTGCGGATCTGTTCAGCCCACTGCCGCAGATCCGGCGTTAGTTGCGGCGGGTTTCTCAACGTTCGCCCCTTGCGATTGCCTTCAAACGCTGACGCCCAACGCGCCAATCAGAAGGCGTCACGCCATCAACGCGCATTCTGATTTGACGCCCGGTAAACAGGACGTTCGTCGGGTTGCCCGGTGTATAAGGCCCATAGTCGCGCTCGGTGTCGTTCGGATGCATTCTTGCCTTGAACGTAAACGACACGTCGCCCTGTGTGGCTTCGTCCGAAATCAGCTTGTTGACCGTCATCACCTGGTCGCCATTGCCAAGACTGATCGGCCCGGTCTCTGCATAGACATCCGCCCCGTCGTAAGCGTTGCCGACCTCATGCGTGTAAATCATGCCGCTGGCATCGGCCATCAGCGGGCTTGGGAATGTGCCACGCCCGACGCCAGTTGTGCGCCCGAAGTTGCCAATCGACCAATGCCCCTCGCGGTAGTTGTAGATGACGTACTTGTCATTTTCCAAGCTGTCGCCCGATGGGAAAAACCACCAGACTTCGCCGAACTGTGCGTTGTCGATTGCGCAAACTTTGCTGATCTGGCTTTCGGTCAGGCTGTCAAAGATGTAGTCCGACACCTCGCACTCGATTTCCGACACCGTGCCGCCGTCAAACGTCCAGAAGGTCTTGTTGCCCATCCAATATGCGCCATTGTCAATCGTGACCGACGCCATGCGGCTGGACACGCCACAAGCAGAGTTGACCCGGTTGAAGCCGTAAACAAACGGTGGACCTTGATAGGTCGCAGTATGTGCATCCCGATCCGTCAGAATGAGCGTGACGCCCCGAACGCGGTGGGCGCACATGATCTGGCCCGGCGTTTGCAACTCTATGTCGCCCGCCTCATTCGTCGCGGCAGGCGTCCAGACCGTGTTGTCCTCGCGGTCGGACCACTGAACCTTCTTAGGGTTGCCGCCCGCACCAAGCGCAAACAAGAACCTTTCGTCAGTCACGATCAGCGCAAGGTTGCCAGTTGGTGCATTGGATACCGCAGCCGCCGGTGTGCCCGTGTCAAGTTCCCATTGGTAAATCACGCCGTCCGCAACCGAACAGCCGACCAGGTATTCGCCCCAAGTATCCAGAGACCAGCTTGTTGCCTCGGAGTAAACGCCATCGTCGGGGCGCGTGGTGCTGTAATCTTCTGTGCCGTAGAAGCTGCCGCCATAGCCGGTGTTGGCCGCTGCATCTTCAATGCCATCGGTCAGGCCAACCGGCGTGATGTCCGACACGGTGCCGGACGCCGTTGCAGTGTAAAGCCCGTCAAACGTGCCAAACGCATAGCGCCGGTCGCCGCTGTTATCCCGCCAGGCAATCATGCCACGCGGCGGGTTGGTTGCCGCATCGTCGCGCTCAACCCATCCGCCAACGGGGCGCATAGACCCTTTTGACCAGCGCACAAGGTTGGCATCGCGCCACCGGTTGCTTGCCTGGTACTCGGTCCCGTTGCGGTAGACGCCCGGCGGGATGTCCAGCGGCAAGAGGCTCATTAGATCACCGCGAAGTTAAAGCTGAGATCCGCCCGGCCAATGCCATCGCTGACAGTCACGTCCGCAACAGTGGTCGAACGGGTCAGCGCAGAGCCATAGCCCGCAATATTGATGCGGTCGCCAGTCAGCGTGTAGTTGGCGTCCGGCAGGGCATTGGTGAACGTGATCCGGTAAACACCCTCGGCCACGCGAGACACGCTTGTCACGTTGCTACCCGATGCCAGCGTCGGCGTGGTGCCGCTGACCGTCACATATCCCCAAGCCCGCGCTGCGCCCTCAAGGAGGCCGTCAATCGTGTCGAGGTTGGTGTTCAGCTTGGTGCCCCAGGTGTTCTGAGACGCGCCGACTTCCGGCTTTGTCAGGCTGAAATTCGTTGTGGTTGTGTCAGCCATTGCGCCGCCCCTTCATGACTAGCCCGGTGCCGCTGTATTCGCTCGCATCAGACGCAGTGTTGACCGCTCCGACCGCTGCCGAATACAGGTCGCGCCAGAACGCCATGCGACCGTCTTCGGCCAGCAGCCCGGCAGAATGCACCAGCGCCCCGTAGAGATACACGTCGGGGTGATAGGTGATCAGCCAGTTGTCATTGCTGACGACTGTCGGAATGCGCTGAATATAGATGATGCGGCCCGTGTAGGACGTGTCTGGCGTCGGGTAGAGTTCAATCTGACCACCGGTCAGGCAGTAATGCGATGGCGACCCAGTGGCGTCCGATGCATTCGCCCGCATCCGCTCCATTTCGGGCCGCGACACAAGCCGGATGTCTCTGACGCCTGTGTCAAGGCTGGACAGGCTGACCGTCTCGACCCAATCACTCGGCAGGTCAACGAACTGCGCGTCAAGCGTGATCGACGCTGACGCTTCCATCCGCCATGACCGCACATCGCGCTGAATGCCAGCCTCGGCCAGGTCAATCAGCGTTGGAATGGTGGCCGTCAGGTCGTCGCGGACCAGCAATGTTGCCACCGCCGCCTGCAACTCTGTGTAGTTGGTGATGGCCATCAAACGATGCCTTTCAGATTGCGGCGCAGTGGCTTCGACCAGTCGGTTGAGCTTTCGGGCTGCTGCAAATGCCAAACAGCCATCAAGCCAAAGGCATCCGCACCGTGCGATGACCAATCATGGTCAGGGCCAAGCCCGACATTGCGGTGTTCGTCGCGCTTTTCGTGGTAAAAGCCCAAAGCCTCACGGCCCGCCTGCGTTGTTTCTTCGTTGAACCGGATCTGCGCGAATATCTGCCGGACGGCATCAATTCGTTGCAGTGCAGCGCCGCGTCCCTGGTTCTTGACCGTCTCGACCGGAAATCCAGCGCCGCCCAGATATGACATCGGCGTCACCGCATAAACCGTGTCGTGCTTTACGCCGTCATGCGGCAGGATGCAGACCGCTTCATGATGACCGTTTGCTCTTAGCCAATTGACGTGGGCATCGAACGGCTGGCCAACGGCCTCGTAATAATCCAGCACCCTGATTTCAGCGCCGATGAATTGCACGATCCAGATTGCAACCGCGTCGGCCTTGCTGCCGGTGCCCGCGATGTCCCAGAAGGCGTATCGCTTCATCAGCGGATCGGCGGCATAGAAGCCAATGCGGCGCTCTAGCTGTGCTGTAGCCAGGTGCTTGGCGAAGTAGGCCCCCGCCGCCGTCGTGGCATACTCACCTTCCCAGATGTGGCCGTATTGGTCGGGTTCGTTGTTGAGGCAGTCTAGCCGCTCTTGCTTGAGAACGTCCGGCAACCAAGGATTGTCAGACCAATTGGCGCGGACCACTGCCGCCCCGGTTGGCAGCGCAGGGCCGCGCAACATCATGTCAACCGCGTCACTCGCCCGCCTGGGGTTCCAGCCAAACCAAAGTTCCGACCCTTCCGCCCGAATGGTAGGACGCAGCAACGTCAGCGACCGCATGGACATTGACTGCGCTTCTTCGATCCATGCCCGGTTGTAGCCCTCAAGCGACTTCACGCTGTCGGCGGTGTGATCTTGCATTCCGGTGAATGTGATGACGCCATCGCCAGGCGTTTCGATAACCTCGCGCCAGACCTTGAAGCCATCGGCCTCGGTCAGGCCGAAGGTTTGCAGTTTGTCCTCCAAAAGACGCTTGGCGCTTTCCTTGAGGGATTTCTGAACCTCCCTGATGCAGACAGACCGCGAACCGCGTTCCATCAAGTGCGCTTCGATCATGTTGTCGGCGAAGAAGTGCGACTTGCCAGACCCTCGCCCGCCCCATGCGCCCTTGTATCGTGCAGGCTCAAGCAACGGCGCAAAGACTGCCGCCGTTCTAATCTTTAGGTCGCGCATTCACGCCTTCGCGGACGACCTTGTGGACAAGTGGCGCTTCAAGATGCTCGATTTGAGGCTGGGTGTTCACGATCTCGCGAATGACCTTGTGAACAAGCGGCTGATCGGCGTCCCCAGAGATTGTCACGGCAGACAGATCCGGCAGCGTTTTGCGGATCAGCATGTCAATCGCCTTCAACCTTCCTGCATCAAGGTCAACGGGTTGCGCCTTATCGTCGCCGACCCTTGCCACTTCCGCCGGATCTTTTTGACCCAGCGCAAAGAACTGCAAGCGTTTTACAAGCTGGGTGGTTTGAATGGCTTCGCGGATCTTGTCCTGCTGTAGCTTGCTCAAAGTGCCTTTGGTTGCGGCCATGCGTTTGTCCGGTCCCTTGCGGTTTGCCGGTCCTCTGCTGGTGTTATAGCGCGGCGATTGCGGCGGCCTGTGCTGCCTTCCTCGCTGCCTCGCGCTTCTTTTGCGCAGCCACCTTGCGACGCACCTTTTCGGTAAGTGCGTTTACCACCTGGGGGCTGTGTTCAATGCCTGCTGATGTGATGACAAGCTGACCGTCGCGTGAGTTGGCCCAACGTTCCATTGCGGCAACGCCTTTGTCACCGTCGCGGGCGTAATCCTTGATGGCCGTCATGACGACCTCTGAGAAAAGGGCGCGGCAACGTTGCGCCTGTTCAGCGTTGGCCATGCGTTGTCCCGATGTCTGGAATGCAGTAGCACCGGGCTGCCTGCTCATTAAGAGGCCCGGTGACACGGCGGTGGTCGGCCCGAAGCCATACGATGCACCGCGCTGAATTTATTTTACATCATTTTATGTCTTGACACAAGCGTTAGGTGCTGGCGTGGCGTCTTGCATGAATTGGGTCCAAGTTCACTTTCGTCGTACCGCCAAGAATGACGACATCGGCCTCAAGCCTTGGAAACAGATCCTGCGCCGTTTCGACAATGCGCCGGAACGTCGCCAACTTGCCCGCCAGCGGACCTGACAGGATTTCCACGGTGTCGCCCTGCTTGTACTCCACCACCCGCTCACCGGCCTCTATGGCGGCTGCGCGGGCCTGGTATGCGTCCTCGGTCCTGCGCATGAATGACGCCAGGTCGCGCTCGGCCTCGCGCTGACCTATCGGCACCATGGTGCTGGCCAGGTGCTTGACGGTGTGGGCAAGGTGCCACTGGTCGCCGCTGCATTCGATGAAGACGTAGTTGCCCAGGTATGGCGTTGTCACCGCGACCGGCATTCGCTTTGTTGGCACTCTCTTGGCCTCGACCTTGCGCGGCACCTCGCACCGAATACCAAGGTCGCGTAAACTTTGCTGCACTTCAAATTCCCGCCCTGCTTTGGCATATCCAAACCACCACATATTGCCTGCCTCTCTGCTGTGCCCTCTGGGGGGCCTAGATGTCGAGTGTGTCCACAGGGGCCACGTAAGGCCGTCCTGCGTCCTCTGAGTGCGTCCGGGGTGTCAGCCCTAGCTGAGTTGCCACAACCCGTAGGACAACGGTGTCAGCGCGTTCTATGGCGGGATGGATGGCCATCCGCAGCAACTCGGCCTCGCTGCGGCCCGCTGTGAGTTGATCGGGCGTCACTTCGCCAGCTTCCATGTCGGGCGTCGCACCGTCTGCCCCCGGTTGTCAGGGACGCGGGTATCCTTGCCCTTCATCACCAGGCCCTCGTATTTCGCCCACCGCAGGATCTGGTTGACCAGGTGATGCGGGATGCCGGTGCTTTCAGACAGCGCCCTGATCGGCTGCGGGTACTTCGCAAGAAGCGGCCTGATCTGGGCCTCCCACATTTGGCGGTGCCGATCCCGGTTGATGATGGACCGCGCGTCGTCGCGCTGCTTGCGCTTGGCATCCTGTTCCTGAGTGGTCCGCGATTTGAAAACCTCGGCCTCCCAACGGCGGCGGTAGGCGTCTTGGAAGGATGCGCTGCCGATTATATTGTTGTGGGCCATTTGCGCGACTGTGCGTGTGTGTGCATTCATTTCGGTTGGTCCTTTCAAAATGGAATGAAGTCGCCGCCCAGGTCGTAATTGGGCTTGCCGCGATTGGTTGGGACGATCTTTGCGTCTGGGAAATGCTTGCGGGTTTCCTCCAGCAATTCGCCGGTAGGCCCTGCGGCGCGGATCATGCCCTTGATGTCGGTCATCGTGTAAAAGAACAGATCGGGCCGCTGCGCCTTTAGCGCGGGCCAAGCCTCGTCATTGGTGAGCAAGGCGCACTTGTTGCCGTCGATCTCGAATTCGATGACATGCGGACTTGCCTTCGGCGCACCGGATGCCTCGGCGGCTGCGTCCAGCGCGTTGATGCCCTTCACCGCGTTGATGACCTTCGCCTTGACCAACTCAGGGTCGTTGGCTTCGACGGCCTCATTCAGCGCGGCCATCGCCTTGCCGAAGCGTTGGGCCAGATCCGGCGTCACCAAGTCTGGCAGACGGTCAACGCCCCACTTGATGCCCATTGCCCTGACAGCGGCGTCGTATGGACCCAGGACGAAATCACATTCGATGGACTGCTTGTCCACCGGACCGTGGATCATCCGGTCATCTTTCCTCTGGCGCATGGCGCGGGCCTGCTTGGCTTTCATTGCCGACATCCTTTCCATTGGTTCAAATCTTGGCCCGATGGTTCGGTTGGTCCGCCGTAGTGTCCTACGGACACACTGCGGACCGGACCAGTACCAAAACACCAGTTGGACCAGACCGGACCAAAGAGTGGTCCACGCATAACCTTTTGTTTTTGCTTAACGAAAATGGCCTTTGGTCCGCTCTTGGTCCGGTCCGTGGTCCGCTTTTCATTTGGTCCGTTGGTCCGGCCATTTTCGCAAAGCGGACCAAGCGTTTTTGGGGTCAAATCAGCCCGCATTTTCGGCCTCCAGAAAGTCTTTCCCGCCTTGTGTCAGGACGTATGTCTTGGCGTGGCGCTTGATGAGTTTCTCGTCCTTGGCCGTATCAATGACGGCGCGGACCTTGCGGCGTGACACCATCCACTGAACCGCTGCGTCCCGCTCTGACGGAATGCGAGCCTGGTCCACCCAGTCGAGGTATTGCTTGAGCAGGCTGTCCATCTTCACTTCACGGTTGACCCGCTCTATGGCCATTTCGGGGCGGCTGACGGGCAGCTTGAGCGGTGTGCCGTGGATGTCTGTGAGGTGGTCAAATTCGTGGATCTGCATCACCCATTCAAGCGGATCGAAGCCAGCGCCCCTAAACTTCTGTGAGTGGTGCAGGGTTTGTTGTGAGGCGTCCTGTGACCAGACGGTCAGGTTACCGTCAATCTCATTCAAGAAGGCCCCGCCGCCACGCGGGACGAGGTTGTCCTTTGATGGCGTCTTGCCCGCCGGGTGCGCAATGACGAGCATCGCGGGGCGCGTTTCTATGTTCGCCAATTCCCGCATCTTGTGGGCCATTGTGACCATCTGCGAATTGTCGTTGTCATTGTCGCCCTCAAAGAAGGCTTGAAGGCTGTCAACGATGACCAGCTTGAGATTGGGGATTTGCCGCATCTTGGCGCGGACCACCTCAGAGAATTGGTCAACGCTGAACCGGCCCTGTATCCAGTGGATGTCCACGTCAGCCGCGTTTAGCCCCCTGGCGGCCAGAGCGGCGGCGTATTGCCACTTCACGTTGTAGGGGTTCTCGCCTGCCAGAACGAGAACAGCGCCCTTGCTGGTGTCTCTGTCGCTGAATGTCTCGCCCTGGGCGATGGATAAGGCAAACTGTAGCGCCAGCGTCGTCTTGCCGTGCCCTGCAAAGCCTGTGAGGCTGTAGACCACGCCTGATGGCAGGATGCCGTCAACGAGGTACTCCAGCGGCTGTAGGTCGGCCAGAAAGTCGGCGCTGCTATCAATCTTGAAGTCCGCGATGACTTGCGGCGTGGGTTCTATGGGCTGCGGTTGCGGCTCTGGCGTCCACCCTTTGCGCCTTGCGCCTTCTATGGCCGCCTGGACCTCGCGGCGCGTCTGTTCGACCGTATAGCCTGCCAGCGTCAGCGGATCGGTCAGGCTGTGGATCTCGTCATCTGACAGACCCTTGCCAACGTAGGACGCCACAAGGCGGATCACGGCGCTATGCCATTCCCGCCCTTCTAGCGCCTGGATCTTGAGGCGTTCCCGATCAAGCGACGGCGGTCCGGTTTCAATCGTGAAGGATGACGACGGGGGCGCGGGCTGTGTCAGGCCAAAGGCGCGGCGCATTTGGTCCAGTGTGACCGGTGCGCGGGCGTCTGGGTATGTCGTGCGGATCGTGACCAATTCGGGGATATAGCCGCGCTCTTGCTTGTGGGTTGCTGGGTAGGCCACTGTGCCAGCAATCCGCATGATGCGGCTTGGGTTGATGACGGTCCTGTCCGACCCAAAGTGGGCGGCAATGGACATCTGCACGGCCCGCCATGCGTCCAGATCGGTTTCCGGTGTATCCAGCGCCCAATAGGTGTGGACGCGGACCTCTGGGATTTTGCCGGTTGTGACGGCGGCGGAATACTTCGGGCCATCCCAACGGCGCACGTTTTCGGCGCTGTTTGCCTCGTCGCAGTCGGCCCATAAGAAGAATGCGGCAATGATGTCCGCATCGGACGCGGACTTTGAGACATCGGCGCGAATGGGGTTGCGGACGGCGTAGGTGTTGAAGCCGATGGCATTCATGTCCGCGACCCATGTCACGGCGTCGTCCAGCCATTCCGGCTTAAAACGGGCGGTCTGGGGCTGGCTGTGTTCCTTGAAGGCCCGCACCTCGAAAACGGCAGGCTGTGACAGTTCACCCCAACGGGCTGTCATGTATTCCAGATCGGCCTTGATTGCGGCGCGGTCGGCTTTGAGTTGTTCGGCTGGCACCACGTTTCGCCCCATTCTGGATTGTGTTTCAGAAGGTGGACCCGGCCACCGTGGCAGCCGGGTCAGTTGGCTTAGAAGCCGCCGTCATCCGCCATCGCCGGGGTTTGCTTTTCCGGCTGCGGCGTTGGCGCGTCGAAGTCCTCAGTCATCGGCTTGGACGCTTTGACCGGCGCGAAATCGTCCTCAATGCCGTCGCCGCCGTAGACAGCTTCGATGACCTGGACGACATCAAGCAGCATGGAAATACCGCCCTTGCCGTCTGGGTCAGTCGTGGGGAATGCGAGAACGCGCAGGTTTCCGGTGGAGCCGGACCAGATGCCCTTGTCGTCAAGGTCAGTCAGATCGCCGCCGATCACGCGGGGCGGTTTGTTTTCCTTGCCGTCATTGGACATCGCCCGCTTCTTGGCGGTAAAGCGGACGGTGCCCGCTTCCTCGTCCTTCTTCATCCCGAACACTTGGCTGAACTCGGGCAGCTTCTTGTTGCCAGCCCGGCAAGCGTTGTAATGCTCTTTCAGCGATGCGTGGAGGGCGCGAGCGTCATCCATCGGCATGTCCCAGGCGATGGAATAGCCAGCGCCGTTGACGGTTGCGGCGCAAGCCTCAGTCCGCTTTTCGGCGTTGTTGTAGCGGTATGGATGATCGAGGCGCGGCCAATGCAGCGTCACGTCAGAGACCATGATTTTCAGGAAGTCGGAATTGTTTGCCATCGTATTGCTTTCAGTTTTTATGCACGGAACCGCCGTGCGCGGATCACTCGGACAGCGTTTGTTGCCGGTCGAGGTATTCGAGAATGATTTCGTCAAAGACTTCCGGCTCACGCTCCGCCAGCGGCGCTATGAGCGACCACAGGCCGACCAGGCGGCGGCGGACTGTCTTGAGCGTTTTGGGGCTGCGCAACTCGCCCATGATCAGTTGCGCCATAGCGTCGTCGAGTTGCGCCTGGGTGAAGTCATCAGGCAGGCCATCGCGGGCGGCCTGTTCCAACGTGCCGACTAGATCCGTCTTGAACAGATTGGGCGTGTTGACTTGTGTTTGGATTTCAAACGGCATGGTCAAACTCCACGATGACCGCGCCGCCCTTGATGGGGTCGCAGACGCGGTAGGTTGGGACGAAATGCTTGTCATCAATGCCCACGGCATCGGACAGGCCGTCTTGACCGGCCTTGAAGCTGGCAATCATGTTGTCCCGATCCCGCCCGCGCTTGTCAGGCGGGCAAAAGGTGATCGTCAAAGGCAGCGTGTCGCAATCCAATGGCCAGACGCCGGACTTGCGGGCCTCGTAAAAGCAGGCCGCCCGGTATTCCTGTGTCATCTTGCGCTTCGGTGCCCAGTGAATGCGGGCATTTGGCGACAGCTTCGACGGTGGCCAGGGCAGGGTTATTTTCATTGCGCCGCCCCCACAGGGAGGACATAGGGGGCGGCGCTGGGGGCGCACGACAGCAGACAGCCGCCCCCCGGTGCTGCTGGTACGGGGTATGCAAGCCCGACTGCTGTCATGGTCTCTGAATAAAAATGCGAGACGGTGTGACCCGCCTCGCAGTTGCCCGCGATGGTGAAGCGGTCACCGGCAGTGACGCGGGGGGAGGTCATTCCCTGTCCTTTTGGGCAGGGATTGTTTCCAAATCTTGACTATTCGCTACATCGTGCGTATGATTGCCTGCAGGCAAGGAACCGTCGCCAGATCCGCAATTGGACGCCGATGGAGTCAATATGGCAAAAGCCGCATCAATCCTGGAAATATCCCGCTCGATCTGGGCGACCCGTGACTTGAGGCGCTCAAAGAGCCGTGGGTTGCCAGACGCCAAGCGGCAAAGGTGCGCGGGCGTCACGCCAGCTTCCAAAGCCTTCGCCTCAACGCATGGGATGATGTCATGAAGTTTTGTCATGCCGTCGACTATGCCAAAAGGCACACTTTTGCGCAAGTGCCAATTGCCACGTTTCCGGAAAAACATGTTGTAGGTATAGACTGCCCCATGGAACAGACCTTCAGAGACGCCTTTTTGTGGCATTTCGAGAATCAAGAGACCAAGATCGCGGACATCGTTCGCGCTACGGGCATCAGCCGCGACGTGATAAACAAGCTGCTGGCCCGTGAAGGATCGTCAACGTCTGCCGAAAACGCGCTTCTGATCTCGGCCTACTACGGCAAGACCCTAGAGGCGTTCGTGAAGTACAAAAGTCGGGGCGACTTCGGATTGCCCGCCCTTACTGAACTTTTGACCGATGACGAAGCCTCTTTAGTCGCTGCTCAAGTCCGGGGCATTCTCGCACAGCGCGGGCCTCGACCAGGGAAGAAATAAACGCGGCAAGGTCGCGCCGCTCTTCCGCCGTGAGCGTGGCGTCTAGCCACCTCAAATCCACACGCCCCATCGGCCCTCACAATATCTTGAAAGAATATAGGCACTATCCCAAAGGATAATGCGCTTTGCAAGCTAGTCTTGCCTGACCC
>Ga0213861_10000658_pt1 | contig 30530 bp, 34 predicted proteins | sample PICome_4_FD_160110 | JGI IMG/M metagenome (GOLD analysis project Ga0213861, IMG submission 160110) | Coastal seawater microbial communities near Pivers Island, North Carolina, United States - PICO131 | ecosystem: Environmental > Aquatic > Marine > Coastal | place: USA: North Carolina... | reverse complement strand
TACGGAAAATGAGTAAATTAAGTTCAAAACAAAGAAAGATTGCTAAACTAGCAATGCCTTTTGATAAAATAACGGGAGCTGATTTTAAAATATTAAAAAAGAAAAAAAATGCCAACAGTAAAAGTAAAAGGTAAAAAAAGAGTATTTCCATACAATGCTGTGGGAAAAGCTCAAGCAGATTCATTTGCTAAGATGAGCAAGGGTGAAATTAGTTACAATCCAAACTACGGTATGGAGAAAAAAACTAAGTCTGGGTATTAATGGGTGAGTTAAAGAAATGGCGTGATCAGAAGTGGGTTCGTATTGGAACCGATGGCGAAATAAAAGGCGCTTGCGGAACTAGTAAAAACAAGAAGAATCCTGACCGCTGTTTACCTTTAGCTAAAGCAAAGAGACTAACTAAGAGGCAACGAGCTGCAACTGCTAGAAAGAAAAAAGCTTCTGGCGGAAAGAAACAGTTTGTTGCAAACACTAAAGCAGCAAAGAATGCTTAGAGACGCAGAGTGGTATATTGATCAATACAATCGAAATAGGGATTATAGTGATTGGGTATTTAGTTACGAAGAAATAGAAGAGAATGGCGGACAAAAGTAAAATGAAGTGCAATGTTGTTAGGTCTAGTGATAGGGCTGGCAAAAAGAGAATGGTCAAAGGGTGCGAGGGTGGTAAAGAGAAGTTGATTCACTTTGGCGCAAAAGGATATGGTCATAACTATAGTGCTGCGGCACGAAAATCTTTCCGAGCCAGACATAAATGTGATACAGCCAAGTCGAAGTTGACAGCTCGGTATTGGGCCTGCAAGAATTTATGGGCTGGCAAGGGAGGTTCTACAAAAAGTTCACCAAAAAGTCGAAGAGGAAAATATTAGTTATATTTGTAAAAAAAAGAATTATGGACGGTTTAGAAGTGAAATTTGGTCGTGAGATCAATATGAGACCAGACTCTAGAATGGGAATTACCAAGCTAGCAGATATGAAGAGAATGCAAAAAAGATTTGATAAGGTCAGAATGATTGCTGAAGGCAATGAGATGGCAGATGCTAACATTAATTTATTTAAAAAATGAAACAAGGATACAACGACAGACTAGATGAGTCATTAGGAATGAAGCACAAAGGGTCAAAAAAACAATCAATGAAAGACAGAAGAGACGAATCTAAGGGTATGTCTAAAAAAGAATCTGGTCACGCTTATGGTGGAGACCACTCTATGAAGCACTATCCAAAAAGTGTAAAGGGTCACTTAAGCAAAATGATTAAGAAGTAATGGGAAAAGCTTTAGTTAAATTAGGTTTATGGATTCAAAGCACTTGGATTAAGATGCAGTGTAAATGGAACTGGCTTATATCTAAGTTAATGTTTAATGTGGCTTCTTGCCCAAACAAGCTATGTAAATGCAAGGACTAGGAGATTTAGTAGAGGCTGTAACAACTGTTACTGGAGTTAAAAAAGTAGTAGATACAGTTTCTAAAGTTACTGGCAAACCGTGTGGTTGCGCTGAGAAAAGAGATTCATTAAACAGAAAATACCCTTTTAAAAAATAAAATATGGCATACCAAAGATTACAAGTTACACGAGCTTTAAAAGTTCATAAAACAACTACATCAATAGATATTCCTGATCCAGATTTTGCTGGAATTACAGGAACTAACGCTACTTCTGCTACAAAAAAACTAACGGTGTCAGCAGCTGATACATTCACTGCAAGCACAGTTGAGGCTGGATACATTGTAGAAAATGTAACTCAAGGAAAATATGCTTTAGTTTCTGCCATTGACACTGTTGCTGCCCCAAATCAAGGAACACAACTTTCTTTAAGTGAAGATATATTTGGTACAGCTGGAGATACTTTTCAAATATATTCTCAAAGCACAAGAGGATGTATATTGTATGTTGGTGGAACTGGGGTTTTAAATGTAGTAACTGCTGCAGGAGATTCGGTATCTTATGTAGGAGCTCCTACAGGTTCTTTCTTACCTATACAAGTAGTTAGAGTTTTATCATCTTTAAATGGTGTTGCTACTAGCGCAACGGATTTTATAGCTCACTGGTAATATGAATATAGGGGCGGGAATCGGCATAGGATTTGCAGAGCCTAGAGGTGTTTTGGCGTTTGAATATGAGCAATCTTCAGGCTGTGAAAATGGTTCTGACATAACCCCTGTTATAAATACTCCTGGTGGTACTTTCTCTTCAAGCCCTGCTGGGTTATCAATTAATTCATCTACAGGCGTTATTGATGTCAGCGCTTCTACTACAGGAACCTATACGGTTACTTATAGTATTGGACCTACTGAAGACACCATAACTATTGAAGCAGCTGACGATGCTGCTTTTACTTATTCAGCAAGTAGCTTCCCTCAAGATGGTTCAAATCCAATACCTACGATAACAGGTTTAGCTGGTGGAACATTTAGTGCTGGTAGTGGTTTAGTGTTTGTAGATAGTGGCAGCAATACAGGAAGTTCTACTGGTGAGATTGATTTAAGTGCATCAACAATAGCTAGTTATACAGTTACTTACACAACTTCTGGATCTTGTCCAAATACATCTACCCAAACTGTAGAGGTTGCCTCTGCATTAGCTATGTCTTACTCTTCTAGCGCTTTTTGTGAAGATGCAAGCGACCCTACACCAACAGTAACTGGTAATGTAGGAGCTGGTACATTTAGTTCTACTACTGGATTAGTGTTTGTTAGTACAACGACTGGTGAAGTAGATTTAAGTGCTTCAACTCCTTCTGCTACTCCTTATGTAATTACTTATACAGATACGAATGCAGCAACCGCTACATTTAATTTAACTATTAATGCTTTAGATAACGCTACTTTCTCTTATTCAGATAGTAGTTATGCGCAAAGTTTTCCAGACCCAACACCTACAATAACAGGTTTAGTTGGTGGTACTTTTAGTGGTTCAACTGGTTTAGTAATTAACTCAACTACTGGAGAAATTGATTTAGATGCTTCAACTATTGCAGCTCATACAATTACTTACGATACTACTTCAAGTGGTTCAAGTGTTTGTGCAAACACATCAACTCAAACTGTAAATGTTGTAGCTGCATTACTTCAATTAGATAATGCTTACTCTATGGACTTTGACGGAACAAATGATTCTATTAACATTGATGGTGCTTTAACAACACTTTCTTCTACTACAGTAGGTTCTTGGAGTTATTGGGTGAAAACTACCAATGCTACGCTATCAAGCCCGCAGAGAATGATTCAATTTGGAGATACAAATGGTAACGGGTTTCTTTATATAAGAATAGAAACTGATGGAAAAATTGGCTCTCAGGCAAGAAACAGTAATGTGAGTGACTGGTCTTTTAAGTCTGATTCATCAATTTTTTCAAATAACACTTGGACTCACATAGCAGTAGTTCAAGACGGAGTCCAGCCTAAAGTATATAAAAACGGAGTTGAAGTTCCAATAACATTTACCACATCTACTGACAAGGCGGCTTGGTTTAGCGACCTACCTTCTCTTGATAATGGAAGAATAGGTTGTGGAAATCAAAATAATGCTGGCGATATTCAATTTTTTAATGGTGCGATTGATGAAGTTTCATTTTTTAACACAGCTTTAACAGAATTTGAAGTTCAAAGTATTTATTACGCAACAGAAACAGGTAAAACAGCAGATTTAAACGATTTAACAACGCCACCTGTAAAGTGGTATAGAATGGGAGATTAATATGAGTACAGAATTTTTTAACGACCAATGGCGTATACCAAGTAACGAGAATCAAAATAAGGTTTCAAACTATTCTATGGACTTTAATGGAACAAGTGATTTTATAGATTGTGGAGATAGTGATAAATTTAGTTTTGGTAATGGAACTACAGATTCTCCATTTAGTTTGTCAGCTTGGGTAAAACCAGACAGTACGACAAAGTTTAAACTATTTGGCAAATTTGACAGTAGCAATACTAACTATGAATATCAATTTGGCACATCCAATAGCAAAATTCTAACTTTATCATTATATAACCAAAATACAGCGGATAGGATTCAGCGGTATTATAATAATCCTTTAACATCTTTAGATTGGCAACATTGGGTTGCTACTTATGACGGTTCTGGTAATCCTGATAATATTAAAATTTATATTAATGGTGTTCAAGTTGGAGATACGTCTGTAACTGTAGGCACATATACCGCAATGCAAAACACAGCTGCACCTTTACTTATTGCCAGCGAATCAGTCAATTACGCAAATGGCAAAATAGACCAAGTAACTGTTTTTGATTATGCACTTTCACAAGACCAAGTAACTCAGCTTGGAGCAGAGGGTTATGCTTTTAATTTTGCTGGGAGTCCTCAAGGCATAGATTGTGGTACAGGTAGTAGATTTGATATAGATCAAATAACTGTTTCAGGTTGGGCTAAGTTAGAGTCAGGATTAACAAGCACTCAAATTATTGCTGGACTTAGAAATGCTAGCGCTGGTTCAATATGTTACCAGCTTCAAAATTCAGGAAGTAGCAGTAAATTTAGATTTGTTATACGCCAGGAAGATGGCACTTACGTAGATGCAGTCGCTAACGATATACACCAATACAATACTTGGTATCACGTAGTAGGTGTTGCTGATGGTAGTAATGTTAAGTTGTATGTAAATGGAGTTTTACAAACAGATGTAAGTTCTTACGATGGTACTATTGAATCACCAAATGAAAATTTTAATATAGGTAGACAACCATCACCAGCTTTTTATTACTGGATTGGTGAATTGTCAAATATATCTGTTTTCAATACAGGATTACAAGAGTCAGACGTGCAAACTCTTTATAATAGTGGAAAACCTGGGAATATATCTTCTTTAAATCCTATAGGATGGTGGAAATTAGATGATACAGCTACTTTTAATTCTGGAACAAGTGTTTGGAGTATTCCAGATGACAGCTCTAATTCAAATACTGGAACATCTGTTGGTATGAATTCATCTAACTTAGTTGCAAGTAATATAAATGGAGAGCTTATAGCAAATCCAATGGCAACTAGTCCTAAACCTATAGCTTACTATCAATTAGGTGATCAATCAGTAGATAACGGAGCTAATTATCTTGTACCAAATAATAGTTTAAGTGACTATGTATTTAATTTTAGCACAAATAATGAAAGTATAAACCTTGGAAATAGTTTTAATTACCCAAGTGTAGTTGCAGACCCTTGGACAATTTCTTTTTGGGTCAAACCTACTAACGACACATCTGGTGGAGTTGTTTTCTCTGGTTATAGTGTTGCTAATAATAGAGGGTTTTATGCGCTGATGAGAAGCACGACCAATCCAACTCCTGGTAACAGAAGATTGCAATGTTTAATAAGGTCAAACAGTAATATTTATTCATCAGTCGCAACAACTACATCACTTGCATTAAACGAGTGGACGCACGTAGCTGTTTGTTATGGTGGTGGTGGGTCTGGAAATTTTCCTTACAGCTTTACTGTTTATTTTAACAACAGTCCTGTTAGTATAGTAGTTTTTGGTGGAAATATTGGTACTCCTGCTGGTTCAGTAGGTCCTAATGACAATAAATACATAGGATCAGGAGATAATGCCTCTTATTTAAAAAACGCAGAATTATCAGAATTATCTTTTTTAAAATATAAACTTTCAGCAAGTCAAGTAGATACTCTTTATAACAACGGAAAACCTGGAGACATCTCTTCTCTAAACCCTTTTACTTCATACGAACTAAACGCTTCTGAAATTTTCAATAGCACAAGTACAGAGTGGAGTGTCGATAATAACGTATATCCTTCAGTTTATAAAAGTTCTTTAAATTTTGATGGAAGTAATGATACAATTAATTTAAGTAATAATTCTGTTTTTAATTTAGGAACTTCTTTTACTATAAGTGGTTGGTTTAATTTTAGTTCTAACAAATATCAAGGACTTATTAGTTTTGATGCTACAAGTGGCGGTTCACCTAGAGGTTGGTTTTTATTTCAAATCGATACTAACAATGATATTAGATTATTTGATGGCACTACTGTTTTTACTTTAAAAACGTCATATACAACAACTAACCAATGGGATAGTTTTATAGTAACTTATGATGGAACAGATTTAGTTTTTTATATAAACGGAAATCAAGAAAGCACTCAATCAGTTTCAGTTGATTTGCAAACTAATGGTAATGATGCGCAAATAGGAAACAATCAATTTGCTTCTGGTAGATTTTTTGATGGTGAAATGTCAAATATTGCTTTTTGGAATGTTGGTTTAACTCCTACACAAGTAGCCACTCTTTACAACAATGGAAGACCAGAAGCTTCAATAAGTCATTCACCGGTTTCTTGGTGGAAGCTAGATAATACAACTACAGGTATTCAAGATTCTGCTGGTTCTAATAATGGAACTAATAACGGAGCTACTGAATATGCTGGCTTTGTAAATGTACTAGGCGGTGAAAGCTCAGGTATGGATTCATCTAACTTAGTTGTAAGCGACTTACAGCAAACTTCTGGTTATAGTCCTTATGCATTAGATTTTGATGGGATTGATGATTATTTAACTATGACATCAACTGATTTTAAAGGTAGTGGTGGAACAGTATCTTACTCATTTTGGGTAAAACCTGAAACTTATGGTAATCCACCTGGAATTGAAAACTTTGGTTATTTTATTAGTGATTCATCAACTGGTGGCGGTATAGCGTATAGCGAAGGTAGCACTGGATTTGGTTTGACACCTGGTCAAATGTATCTATACAATATTACAAATGCTGGAGTTGTTGCAACTACTACTTCTACTTTTATAGACGAAAATGTTTGGAATCATATCGTAGTTGTTTTTAACACTGGAAATATAGTACAATTTTATAAAAATGGTTCTATTAGCTCAACTCTAACTGGTATAACTTCTTATAATGCTACTTTCGACACAATAGCCGCAAGAAGGTACCCTGGTGGGGTAAACAATCCCGTAAACGGTGAGCTTTCTAATTTTTCAATATTTGACACAGCTTTAACATCTACACAAGTAACTGAAATTAATAATCAAGGACGTCCAAGTGATTTAAACACTTTCTCAGGAACTGCTCCAGTTGCTTGGTGGCAGTTAGGAAGTAACAGTTCTTTTAATACTAACTGGACTTGTTTAGATGAAATTGGAACTAACAATGCTGTAAGTGCTGGTGGTATGACAAATGATGACATTGTAGATGGTCCTGGATATTCAGCAAGTGGTTTAGGGACAAGCTCAATAGATATTAAAGGAGATGCTCCGTATAGTACAGCAAATGGCTTATCAGAAAATATGGATGTATTAGATAGAACAACAGATGTACCAAGTTAAAATATTAAAATAAAAAAAATGAATAATAAAAGTTATATAGTAATTGAGTTAAGTGATACAAACTTAGTTTTATTCTCTCAAGTTGACCAGCAAAGTGCGCAATCAATGAGAAGAAATTTAGCAAACACTCAAGGTTTATTAAGTTATAGAGTTACGCCAAGTTTTGTTACAGACGGTAGTTTACCTATTGTTGGTGAAATAATGAACCAAACAGAGGCTCTAGCATTGATGGCAACTGCAGCTTGGTCAGAACCAGATCCTACAGAGTAAAAAGTTTCTTATATTTGCAATTGATGGCTTACAGAAAGAAAATAACAACAAAGAGACCAGGAGTGCATTCTAAGAATGCTTCTAAAGGTCAAGTAGGGTATAAACCAAAATATCGTGGTCAAGGAAAGTAATATGGAAGAACCTATTTTAATAGCTTTGATTTCAGCACTTGGAGTCAAGGAAATATGGAATATAATTAAGAAGAAAATAGATATCTCTGCTAAAAAAGAAGATAATCAAATAGAAAGACTCACAGAGAAAATAAGCAGTTTAGAGGTAAAGATAGACGAGCTTATTCAAGAGAATATGAATCTTAAAGTGAAGTTGGCTAAAATGGAAGAAAGAATATTGTTGACAGCTAAAAACAGAATAAAGAAATGAAACTATCTAAAAACTTATCTCTTTCTGAAATGATAAAAAGTCAAACTGCATCTAGAAAAGGAATAGATAATAGTGCGACCCCAGAACATATAGAAAATATGAAAGTGCTAGCTGAAAAGATATTTCAGCCCGTTAGAGAGCACTTCGATGTGCCTTTTAGTATAAGTAGTGGTTACAGGTCAGAAGATTTAAATAGAGCCATAGGAGGCGCTCATAAATATGTAGATGGAAAATATGTAGCGACCTCGCAACATTGTAAAGGAGAGGCAATAGATTTAGATAGAGATTATGCAGACGCTCCAAACAACGCAGAAGTATTTCACTTCATTAAAGACAATCTAGATTTTGATCAATTGATTTGGGAGTTTGGAACAGAAGAAAACCCTTCTTGGGTTCACGTAAGTTATAGTACAACTCGAACTCAAAGAAATAAAATATTAGTAGCATATAAAGACGAAAACAATAAAACTAAGTATAAAGCTTATGGAAGATAAAATAAACCAACTTTTGCAAGGTCAAGCTGTGATGCAACATCAGCTAGAAGAGATTGGCAAGCAAAAGAATGATCACGAAAAAAGAATACGTGGTTTAGAAAAGAAGTTCTGGACTTCTGTTGCGGTATTTATAACGGGAATAGGAACATTTATAGAGGGTTTATTTTTAGGAAAATGAAAGAAGAAACAGAATTTGAAAAGATGCTAAAGAGATTAGAGTCTCAAGAAGTTCCAGAAAGAACCTGTAATATTGATGATGAAAACTGCGAAAGCTGTAGTGGATGAAAAAAAAACTAAAAGACACTGGAATAGGTAAGTTCTTAAAAGAAAAAGCACCAAAGGTATTAGATGCAATTGGAGATATCCTTCCCTCTAACGGAACCCTTGGAATAATTAAAAACGTAATTAGCCAACAACCTGACTTAACCCCTAAAGAAAAAGAAGCTCTTCATCAACAAGTAGTAGAGCTTTATAAGTTAGAAGTAGACGACAGGGATTCTGCGAGAGAAAGAGAAGTTGAATTAGCTAAAGCAAATCGTTTTGACTTTATGTTTAATTTAACAGGTTTGGTTGGCCTTTCTTGTTTTGCCTTCTTGGTTTATGCAATAGTATATTTAGAGGTTCCTGAACACAATAAAGAAATTTGGATTCATTTAATCGGGGTAACAGAGGGAATTGTGTTGAGTATCTTTGGATATTTTTACGGTTCGTCAGCATCACGTAGAAAATGATTATCTTTGTAAAGATAAATCAAATCAAATGAAATTAGAAGAAAAAGAATTAAAATGTTTAAGAGATTTAAACTCAGAGTTTCAGTCACTTAAAGTACAATTAGGAGAGCTGTCAATACAAAAAAATTCAGTTCTTAAAAGAGTAGATTCAATAAGAGTTGAATTTGAATCACTTGAAAACGAATTAATAAAGAAGTACGGAGAAAACTCTGTAATTAATTTAGAACACGGAACAGTAACACAAAATGTCGAAAATAAGTAACACTACCACCTACCCTACTAAAGAAAATCCTTTAGGAACCGATTATGTGATAGGCACAGATGAGTCTTCAAAAGAAACAAAGACATTTACTTTACAAAGTATAGCAAATCTTTATAGCGGAAGTGGAGCAGGAACAGTTACTAGTGTTGGTTTAAGTGCGGGAACAACTGGGTTAATTATAACTAGCGATACGGTTAATCCAATAGTTGGAGCTGGAACATTTACATTAAGTGGTACTTTATCAACTGGTAACGGTGGAACGGGTTTAGCATCTATTGGAACAGCTGGTCAAGTGTTAAAAGTTAATTCAGGCGCAACAGGGTTAGAATGGGGAGCTAGTAGTGGGTTACCACAAGGCTCTGACACAGAGATACAATATAATGATAATGGATCTTTTGGTGGTGCAACAGGTTTAAATTGGGATGATTCTACTAATATATTATCTATAAGCACTAGATTTGAAGGAGACATTAATGGTGCTTTATTACAACAAGTGTTGGTCAAGGAACCAGGTGGTGTTAGTAAAGGTGATGTGGTTTATATATCAGGTGGAACTGGTGATAATCCAGAAGTTAGAAAAGCTCAATCTGATTCAGCATCTACAATGCCTGCTTTAGGTATTATGAAGGCTAATACTGCTGAAGACGCTATTGGAGAATGTGTAACATCAGGAGAAATAACAGGATTAAATTTAACTGGTTTTACAACTGGTGATGAATTATTTGTAAGTAACAATGACGCTGGAGCATTAATTACTTCGGCGCCTACTGGTGAGGCGAACTTAATACAAAAAATTGCAAAAGTAATAAAAGGCGGTACAGGTGGTGCTTTAACAGTATTAGGAGCTTTTAGAACTAATGCAACGCCTAACTTAAATCAAGGTAGTTTATTTATTGGTAACGCAAGTAATCAAGCGTCTACATTAGCAATAGGAGCTAATAATTACGTTTTAACATCTAACGGAACAACTGCTTCTTGGGCTGAAGCTACTTCAGGAGGTGATGTTGACTCCGTAACTACTACAGACGGCACATACATTAATCTAACACCTAATTCAGCCACTACAGGCGCTGTAACTGTAACTGCTGATTTATCAGCTTTAGATGGAACATCTGACGCTTCGACTAGGTTTTTAAGTAAAGACAACACTTGGGATTTGCCAACATATGCTGGTCATACTATTATAGATATGGCTGATGCAGATACAACAACTTCTAATGGTGCTCAAAACGCAACATATCTAATGACAACAACTGTTGATAGTAATTTTACAGCTAAAGCAATAAAACTTCAATTTGAAATAGTTCCAACTACAACAACTATTGAAGTGGCTATTTACACCTACGTAGAACAAGGTATTAATAGCACCACTTCTAATGTTAGATTAGGACGTGGTGTTGCAACTGGGTCCCCAGCATCAACAACTAAACGAAAAGTTATTACCTTAACAGCAGATGATGGCCCAGGTTTAGCCCTAACTGCTGGAACAAATTATGTAGTTGCACTTAGGTGTGTTGGGGGTAATAGTGGAAGTGGTGTTTTTGCAGCTTCTGGGAAATTATCTAATGTTAATTATGCAGCTACAATAGATGGTAATCCAGCTTTACCTACAGAACTAGTAACTGGCGGAGAAGGTAATTCTTTCACTGCAACAACTCTTAGACCAGCATTAACTATATATTAAATCAAATGAAATGGAAATTAGAAAAATATCAGTTGGTCCCGACTATAAGTCTGGAGCAATGCACTACCTTATTGGGCAAGATGTTTTAGGGGGTAATTACACAATACACCACATAAGACAAGAAAAAGATTGTTTTAAAATCTGGATTATTAGAGAAAATGAAATTGTTCTTTGGAAAAGTTTTAATGCCAATATTCCAGTCTCTATAGAATATAATATCAACTTTTAGTATGAAGTCACCTTTCGGTTTTATTGTAACTCCGGTTAATGACACTCGTTACGATAATGTAAAAAAAATAGGAGGCATAGACTTTATTACTAGCTCCTCTAAAGAAGATCATACTGTTTCTAATCGTTTTGCTAATGTAGTAGCTACACCACTAAACTACAAAGGAGAGGTAAAAGCAGGTGATATGTTGGTGGTGCACCATAATGTGTTTAAGTATTACAACGATATGAAGGGTAGAGAGAGAAGCGGAAGAAGTTTCTTGAAAGATAATCTATTTATAGTAGAGCCTAATCAGTTTTTTATGTACAAACAAGATGAAAAATGGAAATCTCATTTAGATTATTGTTTTGTTAAGCCCTCTAATAAAGAAGAATCTGTTATATTTAATAGTGATAAATATCAAGCTCTTACAGGAACTATTGAAATAACTAATCCAGAGCTAACTTCTTTAGGTGTAAAAGAAGGAGACAAGGTTTGTTTTAAACCAGAGTCTGAATACGAATTTAAAATAGATGATAAAACCCTTTATAGGATGAAGTCTAAGAATATAACTATGATTCTATGAGTAAAGAAATTAAATTAAAAATAATAAAAGCTGGTAGAGCAGCGGTAGAACAATTAATAAAAGTAGCTCAAGAAAAAATTATTAAGCCTGATCCAGATGATGAGTTGGCAGCAGATAGGCTAAAGAATGCAGCAGCAACAAAAAAACTAGCAATATTTGATGCGTTTGAAATACTTAATCGTATTGACGCTGAAGAAGAGGCTTTAAATAGTGTAAATAAAACAAGTAGTAACCAAGGTTTTGCAGAGAGAAGGTCTAAATAAAGTTTTACAAGATGTTGTTCCAAGAACAGTAATGGCTAAAAAAAACAAGGCCAAAAATTGGGAATATGGATACAATGAAAAATACGACATTATAGTTATTTCTAAAGACGGAACGCTAGGTGACATATACGAAGTTCAGGGTTTAAGAATTGGATTACCTAAAATACCTACAAAGTATTACTCTAATGAAGAAAAGTGTTGGCAACCTTTTGAATATCCAAAATCATTATCTAAAATAAAATCCATATTTCAATGGAACGAAATGTCTTCTGACTTTAAAGACACTTGGGTTGGTTATATCGAACAAGAATTTGACAGGAGAGAAGAAGGTTTTTGGTTTAATAACAATGGTAATCCCACATACATTACAGGTACTCATTATTGTTATTTACAATGGACAAAGATTGATGTAGGTCATCCTGAGTTTAGAGAAGCTAATAGAATATTCTTTTTGTTTTGGGAAGCTTGTAAGGCAGACAAAAGAAGTTTTGGAATGTGTTATCTAAAAATAAGACGTTCTGGTTTTTCATTTATGGGTTCTTCAGAAACTGTAAATACCGCTACCATATCTAAAGATGCTAGAGTAGGGGTATTGTCGAAAACTGGAACAGATGCTAAAAAAATGTTTACAGATAAAATAGTTCCCATATCTAACAACTACCCATTCTTTTTTAAGCCTATTCAGGATGGTATGGATAAACCAAAAACTGAATTATCTTATCGTGTTCCAGCAAGTAAGATTACTAAACGTAATATGTATCTATCTGATAATCAAGAGCTTGAAGGGTTAGACACCACAATAGACTGGCGTAACACTTCTGATAACTCTTACGATGGAGAAAAATTACAGTTACTAATACACGATGAAAGTGGAAAGTGGGAAAAGCCAGAGAATATACTAAACAATTGGCGTGTTACAAAAACCTGCTTGAGATTAGGTAGTAAAGTTATTGGAAAGTGTATGATGGGTTCAACTTCAAATGCTTTAGACAAAGGGGGAGCTAATTTTAAAAAACTATATTATGATTCCGATGCTAAGTCAAGGAATGCTAATGGTCAAACTAAATCTGGATTGTATTCTTTATTTATTCCTATGGAGTGGAATTTTGAAGGATATATAGATAAGTTTGGAATGCCTGTTCTAAAAACTCCTGACAAACCTATACAAGGAAATGATGGTGAATACATTAATACAGGAGCTGTTGACTATTGGGAGAATGAAGTTGATTCTTTAAAAAACGATGCAGATGCATTAAATGAGTTTTATAGACAATTCCCAAGAACAGAGTCTCACGCATTTAGAGATGAGAGTAAGCAGTCTCTATTTAACTTAACTAAGATATACCAACAGATAGATTACAATGATGGGTTAATGAAGGCTAAGTACCTGACTAGAGGTAGTTTTCATTGGGAAAACGGAATTAAAGATTCTAGAGTAATATGGAGCCCAAATAAGACAGGTAGGTTCTTAGTTAGTTGGATACCTAAATATGAACTTCAAAACAGAAAAGAACTAAGAAACGGAAAGTATTACCCCAGTAATGATCACATTGGTTCATTTGGCTGTGATAGTTATGATATTTCAGGAACAGTTGGTGGAAAAGGTTCTAATGGTGCTTTACACGGAATGACTAAATTCAATATGGATGACGCTCCAAGTAATGAGTTTTTTTTAGAGTATGTAGCTAGACCACAAACCGCAGAGATATTTTTTGAAGAAGTCTTGATGGCTTGTGTGTTTTATGGTATGCCAATACTTTGTGAAAATAACAAACCAAGACTTTTGTATCATTTTAAAAACAGAGGGTATAGGGGGTTTTGTATGAACAGACCAGATAAACAGTTTAATAAGTTGTCTAAAACAGAAAAAGAACTAGGTGGCATACCCAACACTTCTGAAGATGTTAAGCAATCTCACGCATCTGCTATTGAGTCTTACATAGAAAAATATGTTGGACTAGATATGGTTAGCGAGTTTAGAGCAATGGATGATATGGGATCAATGTATTTTACTAGAACTCTAGAGGATTGGGCTCGTTTTGACATTAATAAAAGAACTAAATTTGATGCTTCAATTAGTTCTGGTTTAGCCATAATGGCTAATCAAAAACATTTATACACTCCTGTCAAAAAAGAGTCAAAAATAAGCATTAACTTTGCAAGATATGCTAACAAGGGGAATATAAGCGAATTACTGAAATAAATGAAAGACGTTGAATTATTAATAAACCCCGCAGGTTTTCCAGATCAATTTGCCACTGATGCTGATAAAGCAACAATGGAGTATGGATTACAGGTAGGTCAGGCCATTCAATATGAGTGGTTTAGAAAAGGTGGAGGTAGCTGTAGGTATTATAGCCAGCTTCAATCTTTTAATCAATTAAGGAGATATGCAAGAGGTGAACAATCTGTTGCTAAATACAAAAATGAATTAGCTGTTGATGGTGACTTATCGTACCTCAACCTAGATTGGACTCCAGTTCCAATACTACCTAAGTTTGTAGACATTGTAGTTAATGGAATGTCAAACAGGTTATTCCACGTTAAAGCATATGCTCAAGACGCTTTATCTAGTGAGCACAGAAACAAATACCAGAAGTTAGTAGAAAGAGATATGTTGAATAAAGATATCTTTGCTGACTTTCAAGAGTCCTTTGGTATTAACCCATTTATGACAGATGTAGAAGAGCTTCCAGAAAATGACGAAGAACTTCAATTACATATGCAGTTAAAATATAAGCCATCTATTGAGATTGCTGAAGAAGAAGCTATTAATACAGTTTTAGAAGAAAATCACTATCAAGACATTAAAAAGAGAATTGATTATGATATGACTGTGCTTGGTGTGGGTATGGCTAAACACCAGTTTTTACCAGGGAGTGGTGTTCAAGTAGATTACGTAGACCCTGCTAACGTGGTTTATAGCTACACAGAAGACCCACATTTTAAAGATTGTTTTTATTGGGGTGAAGTTAAAACACTTCCAATAGCTGAGTTAATTAAGATTGACCCTAACTTGACTAGAGAGGATATGAAAAAGATATCTCAATATAGTCAGACTTGGTATGATTCTTACAATGTAAATAGATTTTACGAGAACAGTTTATTTTTCAAAGATACAGCTACACTTATATATTTTAATTACAAGACTACTAAGAAGTTTGTATATAAGAAAAAGATATTAGAAGGTGGTGGAGAAAGAATGATTGAGAAAGACGACACTTTCAACCCACCGGAAGATATGATGAAGGAGGGTAAGTTTGAGAGAGTTGAAAAAACTATTGAAGTTTGGTACGAAGGTATAATGGTGGCTGGTTCTAATATTATGTTAAAGTGGGAGCTAGCTGAGAATATGGTCAGACCAAAGTCAGCCTCTCAACACGCAATGCCTAACTACGTAGCTTGTGCTCCAAGAATGTATAAAGGAAATATTGAATCTTTAGTTAGAAGAATGATTCCTTTTGCAGATCAAATTCAAATAAGCCATTTAAAACTACAACAGGTAGTTGCTAAGATGGTTCCAGATGGTGTGTTTATAGACGCAGATGGATTAAGTGAAGTAGACTTAGGCACGGGACAAGCATACAATCCAGAAGACGCATTAAGATTATACTTTCAAACAGGTAGTGTAGTTGGTAGAAGCTATACTCAAGATGGAGAGTTTAATAATGCTAGAGTTCCAATCCAACAATTAAATACTAGTAGCGGTCAATCTAAGATGGCTGCATTGATAGGAAATTACAATCATTATTTAGGAATGATTAGAGCGGTAACTGGGTTGAATGAGGCTAGAGATGGTTCAACACCTGATCCAAATGCATTAGTTGGTGTTCAGAAACTAGCAGCTCTTAATTCTAACACAGCTACTAGACATATACTAGAAGGTAGTTTATATATTAGTAGAACACTTGCAGAGGGATTATCTTTAAGAATAGCTGATTTATTAGAATATGCTCCATTCAAAGAGGAGTTTGCTAATCAAATAGGTAAGTACAATGTAAAAAGAATAGAAGATATTAAAGACTTATATCTATATGACTTCGGTATATTTATTGAAGTTGCTCCTGATGAGGAAGAAAAAGCAATGCTGGAACAAAATATTCAGATGGCCCTATCTAAGAATGACATTAGTCTAGAGGATGCTATTGATATTAGAGAGGTTAGAAACTTAAAGATGGCTAATCAATTGTTGAAGCTTAAGAGAAAAAGAAAGCAAGATGCTGATAGAGAAGCAGCTGCAATGAAACAACAGATGACTGCACAAACTCAGTTCCAGTCTCAGAAGATGGCTTCTGATGCGGCAATGCAAAAAATACAGCTAGAGGGTGAAATGAAGATGAGAGAGAAACAAGCAGAAGTAGCTTTTGAAATAGAGAAGTTGAAAAACGAAGCCTCGTTAAAACAACAGTTAATGACTTATGAGTTCCAACTTAATATGCAGCTAAAAGGAATTCAAGAAGACGCAATCAATAAAAGAGAAAATAAAAGAGAGGAAGCTAAGTCTGAAAGGATAAGCCAACAAAATACTGAGCAATCAAAGTTGATTCAACAGAGGCAAGAGAAGTTACCTCCAGTTAACTTTGAATCAAAAGAAGATAGTTTAGACGGGTTCGATTTAGCAGAGTTTGAACCTCGATAAAATAAAAAAAATAATTAGTAACTTTGCATAATAAAATCAAATTAAATGGAAATTAAAGTAAAAGAATACGATTCTGGACCTCAGAAGTCAAAAGCACAGGTAGAGGAAGAGTTGTTACAAAAGCACGAAGCCGAAGTAAGTGGTGAGAGTGTAGAAGAGAATAAGGTAGAAGCAGTTAAGATAGGCGAAACTAAAACAGAAGAACCTATTAAAGCTGAAGAACCAATTAAAGAAGAGCCTGTAGTGGAAAAGCCACAAATGGGTGAACAAGAAGTTCTTTCATTTATTAGAGAGAAATACAGTAAGGAAGTTAATTCTATTGATGACCTACTTGCTAAAAGAGAGCAAGAAGAGTTGCCAGCAGATGTAGCAACTTACTTACAGTATAAAAAAGAGACTGGTCGTGGATTTGAAGACTTTGCTAAAATCAATAAAGATTATAGTAAAGAAAGTCCTGATCAAGTATTATCTATGTATTATTCAGAAGTTGAAGAAGGCTTAGACAAGGAAGAAATAGATTATTTACTTAATTCTAGATTCGGAACTGACCCTGAAGTTGATTCGGAAGATGAAATAAAAAAGAAAAGCATAGATAAGAAAAAAGAGCTTGCGAAGGCTTTAAAACACTTTGAAGGTCAAAAAGAAAAATATAAAGTTCCTGTTGAGTCAATGGGCGCTACGTTTTCTGATGAAGACCAACAGAGGTTTAAAGCTTATCAAGAACAAGTGGAGAAATCCAAGGAAACTGAAGGATTAATGCGAAAGCGGTCTGAAAGTTTCCAGGAGAACACCAATAAATTGTTTACTGAAGAATTTAAAGGTTTTAAGTTTAACATCAGTGATAAAGAATATGTTTATTCTCCTGGCGATTTCAACGAACTGAAGAAGTCTCAATCTGACATTATGAACTTTATATCAAAGTTTACTAATGATCAAGGAGAGATATCGGATGTAGTTGGATATCACAAGTCGTTGTCAATGGCAATGAATCCTGAAAAGTTCGCAAAGTATTTTTACGAGCAAGGGGTGGCATCAGCTGTTAATGAGTCTGCTAAAAAATCTAAAAATATAAATTTAGATATGAGGCAAACTCCGCAGGTGACATCTAAACAAGGATTTAGTGTTAAGGCTACGACACCCTCGTCTAGGCGAGGATTGACAATTAGGTCACCAAAAAATAAATAAGTTAAACATTAAAAACAAAAAACAATGAGTTTAAATATACCGGGGTTTGCTCTACAGCCAAGTGCTACTAGAGTACCAACCGCAACAAACTATATGACAAGTTTTGATTTTTTAAATCAATATTTGCCAGACACATACGAAAAGGAATTTGAGAGATATGGAAACAGAACTCTTTCTTCTTTCTTAAGAATGGTAGGTGCTGAGATGCCTTCTAATTCTGACCTTATTAAATGGGCAGAACAAGGCAGATTACACATTAAATATACAGACGTAACTACTAACGCTACTGCTGGACTTGGACAAGGAACATTTACAGTTGCTGACACTTTAATTCCTGCAGACCAAATAATGGCTGCTGCTGGTACAGCGTCAGAAATAGCTATTAGAGTGGGTCAAACAGTTATGATATCTGGAAACGCTGGCTTTGCTAGTATTGCTAACAAGGGTGTTGTTACTGGTGTTACTGCAAATACTTTCACTTGTTCTTTCTACGAAACAGGAGGATATACTGGTACAGGTAGTGCTTCAGAAAAAGTAAGTGTTTTCATTTACGGTTCTGAATTTAAAAAAGGAACTAATGGAATGGCAGGTTCTTTAGAGCCATTTGACACGATTCTAGAAAACAATCCTATTATTATCAAAGACAACTACGCTGTTAGTGGTTCTGATATGGCTCAAATCGGGTGGGTAGAAGTATCTACTGAAGATGGAGCTAATGGATACCTATGGTATTTAAAAGCAGAGCACGAAACAAGAATGAGGTTTGAAGATTACTTAGAGACTGCAATGGTGGAAGCTGTTAAAGCTGAAGGAGCTGTAGCTAATGGCGCTGCTGCTGGTGGTTTTGTTGGTTCTGAAGGGTTATTTTCTGCTATTGAGACAAGAGGTAATATCTTTACAGGTGCTATTACTAATTTAGGAGATTTCGATTCTATTATCGAAAGACTAGATAAGCAAGGCGCTATTGAAGAAAATGTTCTTTTCTTAAACAGACAAACATCTTTCGAGATTGATGATATGTTAGCTGCTCAGAATTCTTATGGTAATGGTGGTTCATCTTACGGATTGTTTGACAATGACGAAGAGATGGCATTAAACCTAGGATTTTCTGGATTTAGAAGAGCATATGATTTCTACAAGACAGATTGGAAATACCTTAACGATCCTACAATGCGAGGTGGTTTAGTTGGTGGAGCTATTGATGGTGTATTAGTACCAGCTGGTTCAACTAATGTTTATGACCAAGTATTAGGAAGAAACGCTAAGAGACCATTCTTACACGTAAGATACAGAGCTTCTGAAACTGAAGACAGACGTTATAAGTCTTGGATTACTGGTTCTGCCGGTGGTGCAGCTACTAGCGATGCTGATGAGATGAGAGTTAATTTCTTATCAGAAAGAGCACTATGTACTATGGGTGCAAACAATTTCGTATTGTTCAAGTAATAGTATAATTTATGGAGGGGAGCAATCCCCTCCTATTTTTTAAAATTTAAATTAAATCAAATGAAAAAAAAGAAAGAAATAAAAGACCGTGTGTATAAGTTGAGAAACGGTCATCAACCATTAAGTCACACGATTAATTCTAGAAATACAAGAAGAAAGCCATTATTATATTTTGATGGTGAACACAATAGACCTTTACGTTATGCATCCAATCAGAAGAGTCCTTTTGAAGATGAGCAAGACAAAAACGTAATATTAGACCCAGTTATTTTTGAAGATGGAATGTTAGTGGTTCCTAAAAACAATCCTGTATTACAGGAATTTTTACATTATCATCCAGACAATGGTTCTGTTTTTGAAGAAGTAGACAAAGAAGCAGACGCTCAAAAAGAAGTAGATTATTTAGAGGTTGAGGCAAAAGCATTTAAGCAAGCTGCTGAATTAACTTTAGACCAAATGGAAACTTTAGGTAGAGTATTCTTAGAGCTTAGAGTAGGTAATTTGACTACTGCTGAATTAAAAAGAGACATTATACTATTTGCTAAAAACCATCCGGAAGACTTCTTAGATGCTCTTAATGACCCAATGTTGGAACTACAAGATACTGTAGTGAAAGTATTTGACAAAGGATTATTAAGCTTAAGAAACAATGGTAAGGATGTTTATTACAATCTTAAGACTAAAAAGACCAAGCTTTTAACTATTCCTTTTGGAGATGACCACATACAAACAGTGGCGTCATTCTTCCAGAAAGATGAAGGTATTGAGATATACAAAGCCTTCCAGGATATGTTAGAAAAATAGGCTATCTTTGTAAGATTATTAACCACTTAATTTTTTAAACAATGCAAAAGTTTTTAAGTATACCAGTTACAGACGAGCAAAATCAATTAGTCTCGTGTAACGACATTAAATTAATCGAAGTAGGAGATGGAGCTTCACCAGTTGCAAATCCAACTACAACTACTACCATATATTACGGAGGAGGAAAAAAAGTAACTCTAACTCACGCTCCAGTAGCTTCTGGAAGTGAAGATATGAGAGATGCTATTCAGGATGGTGTTGTTCAAGTATTGAAACAACAATGGACTGAAGTTATTTTACAAATGGGTTCTTTGCCAAAAGCGGTAAGCGGAATCGCAATAGCTTAAGATATGGAAAAGTTTTTAAACGTACCCGTATTTAAATTAGTTTCTAACGGAACTACCACCGCTGGAACAACAGACAAGCTAACTGACAGTAGCGCTACCTTTGAAACCGATGGCGTAGCTATAGGTGACATAGTTCATAACTCTGCAGATAATACATATACCACTGTTACAGCTATAGATAGCGAAACAGTTTTATCTGTAGCAACAACAGTGCCTACTAGCAAGACTTATTTTATTCATTCAGGGACCGTTAGTAATAGCCAATTGGTTTCTGGATCAGGAGTTTTATTAGTAGAGCAAGCTAGCACTAGTACTGTTACCATTACTTATGAAGGAGCGGCAGCAGCTGATGTTGTTACCTTAACACACACTCCAGTTGCTTCAGGAAGTGAAGCAGTTAGAGACTTGATTGAAGAATCAATAGTTAAAGGCTACTCTTCTAGTTGGACAGATGTTTCTCACGATGTATCTACTTTACCTAATAAAGTAATAGGAATATCTATAGGATAACATTTTACCTAATATACTATACAAGAGCTTCTATCACTAGAGGCTCTTTTTTTTTGCTTATCTTTGTATAAAAGATTTTAGATGATAAATTCTGTTAGAAATACTGTTCTTTCTATACTGAATAAAAATAATTACGGATATATATCTCCAGCTGACTTTAACCTTTTCGCAAAACAAGCGCAGCTAGATATATTTGAAGATTACTTTTACCAGTATAATACTCAAATAAACAAGGAGAACAATCGACTAGGTAGACTATCTGGTACAGGATATGCAGATATTAAAAAAGGGCTAGAAGAAGTATTAGATAGTTTTTCTGTAACTGCATTCTTAACTAGAGTAAACGCCAATAATTATTCCCTACCTTCGGATTATTACTTAATTGATAAAGTATTCTATTACCCAACTCAATTAGCTACAGGATTAACTACCAGCACAACGGCAGGTAAGCTAGACGATTCTACTGCTACTTTTACAGGTGTAGTAAATATAGGTGACATAGTGGTTAATACTACTGATTCTACTTCTGCTTATGTCACTGCGGTTGCTAATACATCATTAACCTTAAGTGCTGATATAATGGTGGTAGATGAGAATTATGCTGTTTATAGTAATACTAATATTACGGAAGTGGAAAGAGTAAGCCAAAGTAAAATATTTTATTTAACTAATTCTAACTTAACAGCACCAACCAAACAGTATCCAGCTTATGTGTTAGGTGGAGCCACAAGTACTACTTTAGGAAATAATATCACAGTTTATCCATCTACAATTAGTGGAGTGGCTGATGTTCAGACACAATACGTGAGATACCCTCAAGACCCTAAGTGGACTTTCCAAACTTTAACAGGAGGACAACCTTTGTTTGACCAATCTCAAGCAGATTTTCAAGACTTTGAATTACCTTTATCTGATGAAACAGATTTAGTTATTAATATCTTAAAGTATGCTGGATTATCAATTAGAGAAGCTGAAGTTGTTCAAGCAGCAACCACACAAGAGAATCTAGAAACAATACAAGAAAATAGCTAATGGCATATATATCACAGTATCAATATTATGAAAACGGGGGAAGTACTCCATCAAATGCTAACTGGGGTTCTTATCAGTATGTTTCTTTACAAGACATTGTGAACAACTATATGTTAATGTATGTTGGTAATAACCAACTTATTAATAATGTAGATAGGTATCAAGTTTTGTTTCACGCTAAAAGAGCAATACAAGAACTTAACTATGATGCGTTTAAAGAAATTAAAATACTTCAACTAAATGTTGGAGCCAACTTAAGATACATACTTCCATCTGATTTTGTTAACTGGGTTAGAATATCTATATACCACAACGGAACTTTGTTTCCTTTAAGTGAAAATATTCAAACTAATTATGCTTCTGCTTACTTGCAAGACAATAATAGCAACTTGTTATTTGATTCAAATGGAAATATATTAAGTCCTGAAAACTCTAAGATTACACAAGACAGAATAAATGGTCTTACTAGAAGCCAGTATTTAAACGAGACTAGTCCTTATTATGGTTACTATGGGTTTTGCCTGGAGGGTTGTTGGTATTTTGACTTTTCTATTTCTTATGGACTGAATACAGAAACAGCAAATGCATTACCTACTTTCAAAATAGACAAAAAAAGTGGCGTAATTAATTTTAGTTCTGGGGCTGGTAATAAATCAGTTGTATTAGAATATGTTTCTGACGGTATGGAAAATGGAGATGATTCTTTAGTTACTGTAAATAAAATGTTTGAAGAGTTCTTGTATTCTTATATAACTTACTCTATACTCAACACAAAACTAAACGAGCCAGAGTATATTGTTAATAGATACAGAAAAAGCAAATCAGCATTACTTAGAAATGCCAAGATAAGAATGAGTAACATTCACCCAGGAAGACTACTTATGAATTTAAGAGGTCAGGATAAGATTATAAAGTAATATGCAATTAAATAGTTTTTTCTTCAAAGGCATAATGAATAAGTCTAGTGACGAAAGGATACTACCTCCTGGAGAATACGTAGACGCATTAAATGCTAGACTTGGCTCAACAGAAGATTCTGAAATAGGAACTGTAGAAAACACTAAGGGCAATACAAAAATAACCAACATTACTAATCAAGGAGTGGCATTAAGTGCTAATGCCGTTTGTATTGGTTCTTATGCAGACGAAAGTGATGAAACTATTTATTGGTTTGTAACTGACCCTTCAGTAGTTGACTTAATTATTTCTTTCAATGTAAAAACATCTGTTACTATATACCACGTTATATCTAATACTGTATTAAACTTTAACCCAAGCAACTTAATAACAGGGGTTGAGTTAATAGATAGGTTTTTAATATTTACAGATAATTTAAACCCACCTAGAAAAATAAATGTAGACAGGTCTTATGCGTTTCCTGTTGGTGGCGTAGACCAAATAACGGAAGAAGAAATTAACCTTATAGTTAAGCCACCTATTAGCCCACCTACTTTTACTTTATCTAGTGTTGATAATGACGATCAAAGTTTTTTTACAGACAAGTTTATTTCTTTTGCTTATAGATTCAAGTATGAAGATGGAGAGTACTCTGCGCTATCCCCATTTAGCCTTCCTGCTTTTGAGCCTGAAAATCCTGACTTAGTTGAAGTTGATTTTAATACTATTAAGAACGAATCAATGGTTAATGCATACAATGCTGCAACTGTTTTTTTTAGTACGGGTTCTAATTTAGTTAAAGAAATAGAAGTTTGTTATAAAGAAAGTTCAAGCACTGTTATTAAAGTAATTGATAAGTATAATAAATCTGACTTAGGATGGTCGGACAATTCAACACAGTCTATATTTTTTAGAAATAAAGAAGTATTTAGAGTATTATCTGCTAATGAAAGTTTAAGAATATATGACAATGTTCCTTTAAAGGCGAAAGCTTTAACTAGTTCTGGAAACAGGTTAATGTTTGGTAATTATGTAGATGGATACGATATGAAGTCTACTGATGGAAACGATGTCAAGTTAAATTACATCACAAGTTTAGTTGCTAATCCTGCAGTAAGATTAGACGACAATGAAAATGAAATTATTTTAAGTGTAGATGGTAAGTTTGTTTCTTCAGATTATCAAGTTTTAAATGGTAGTGCTACGCCAAGTACAGTAAGTGTAGATGATTCAAAAGGTGTTTTTACTTTTGAAGACACGTTGGGTAATCCTGTTAATTTTTTACAGGGAGATTTTATAACTTTTAATTGTGAACTTAAGAGTTACGCAACTGGTGGAAATATATATAACCAAAATCCTTCTGTTTTAAATTTAACCAGACCAACAGGTGGTTTCACATTAAGCATAACCTCTACTGTACAACTCACCAATACTTATGGAGATTTAGCTTCTTTTGTAGGTAGTGTAGATTTTGAAAACTTAATTGGAACGGGCTTAGCTACAGCAACACCTGTATACAAACCGTTTAGTGATGCATCAACAGGAACTACAGCAACAGACTTTATTAATAATAGTGTAATAAGTAGCCCCGCTACTAATAGTGTAACTAGTAGCGCAGCAACTCCTGTAAATTCAGCTGTTCCAAATGCAGCTGTTGCAGCATCAACACCAGTCTCTCCGGCTTATCCAACAGGGCAAACAGGATTGTTAGAAGCTTTTGATATTATTACACCAACTCAAGTTACTATACAATCATTAATGATGGTATACGAAACTGGGTCCACAAAATCATTTGAAGGTTTTGAGTTTTTAAGTGCGAATTTTGCATTTGATACAAAAAGAAATAAAGAAAGTTTACACAGTAATAGAGATTATGACTTAGCTATGGTTTATATGGATGACTACGCTAGGTCAAGTACTGCTTTAGTGAGTTTAGATAGTAGTATTAATGTGCCTGCTTCTAATTCTACATTAATAAACAAAGCACAAGTAAATATACCAGTTAGCCAAAAAGCTCCTTCTTGGGCTAAATATTATAAGTTTGCAATCAAACCTTCTAAATTAAATTACGATACTATATTTATTATTAGAGCCGAACCAGATTTGGATGATAGTACTCAGTTTTGGTGTCAACTAGAAGGAGAAACCGCACAAAAAATTGTTGAAGGAGAAACATACACCGTGAAAAGAGATATTGATGGTCCTAAAGGTTCTTATGTAGAAGCTACTTGCTTAGCTAAAAGCACATCTCCAAATATAAACACCTCCCCAACACCTCCTTCTACTTATCCAGGGCCTGGGGTATATGCTAAGTTTTCTCCTGGAAACGAATACAGAATAGATCAACCTGGTAAAATAAATGAAAAAGGAATTAATAAAGAGAAAAACTCAATAGTTGCTAGTAGAGGTATTGACGCTACTGTTTCTTTGGTTGATAGCTTTACAGAAACTACAATTGAAGAAGGTACTAATGTAACAATTAAAATAACTTGTGAAAGACCAGAGGCTCAAATAACATATACTACGAATCCAGAGAATAAAAATAAATTTAGTGAGTTAAATATAACCAGAACAGCTAACAAAGCTTACTCTACTGGTGCTAATCTTCAAGCTAATTTAGAGCTTATGGTTAATGATCAATTTGTAAATAGTCAAAACTTCTTTCCTTCTAATAGTATTAATTACGCTGGCAATCAAGGAGAAAAATTTAGGTTTCAATTAACAAATGACCTTATTAAAAACGATGCTACACCACAAGTTCCTGATACAGATTCTCAAGATTACGGAATTCATCAAGTAAGTTTTAATACTCAAGACAAAACTGGTGCTACTCAACAAGCTCTTGGAATTAAGTCTAATTTTAGGATGAGAATTGGAGCTTATACTCTAGGAAAATCTAAAGTTTCTATAAAAGTTAAATTAAGCAATATTCCAGATGGTTTGTTTGTTTTAGAAACAGATGGTGAAGATACGCCAGATGAATTTTACTATGAAGGAAATGAAGTATTTGATATTAATGGAGACCTTCACGATGGCAACCTTCAGAACCAAAACAACTGGGCTTTTTATGATAACGCCCAAAACAATACTTACAGGTCTTCACAAGGGTTGCCTGCTTCTCAGTTTTATGGCAATAATTTAGCTTTAACCACTACAGGAGGAACAGGTGATGACGCACCATTTTCTGTAGGTGACATAGTGAATGTACAACAAACAGATTTATCTCCAACCAATCCACAATACAATGGTCAACATACTATATTAGAAAAACCAGATGCTAATACCATAGTGTTAGACGTGGCATTTGGAACATCTACTCCTGTAGAGGGTGGGACTGTTAACGCAGATGCTATTGTGCTTACTAACTTTTTTAACTGTTATTCTTGGGGTAATGGTATGGAGAGTTGCAGGATTCAGGACTCATTCAAAGAAGATGCTGTTAATATTGGTGAGAGAGTATTTACTTTATCTGAAGGTGAGTTTAGGCAAAAGCGAAGAAATGCTTCTATCACTTATAGTGGTATATACAACGATGAAACTAAACTAAATAGAACTAACGAATTTAACTTAGGTATTCTAAACTTTAAAGATTTAAATGAAGACTTTGGTAATATAGAATTACTTAAAGCAAGACAGAATGATTTACTAGTATTACAAGAAGATAAAATATCTTACGTATTGGTTAATAAAAATGTGCTTACTTCAGCTGATGGTTTGTCTAATGTCACATCAACACCTACTATTTTAGGTAATCAAGTAGCTCGTTTAGAAGAATATGGTATTAGTCACAATCCAGAAAGCTATGCTGAGTTTGGATATGACAAGTATTTTACGGACGCCAAGCGTGGTGCGGTAATTAAGTTAAGTGGTAGCTCTTATTCTAATGAATCACTAGAGGTTATATCACAAGCCGGAATGAGGTCCTACTTTAGAGACTTGTTTATAGATGATTTTAATACTCAAAAAATAGGAGGATACGATCCTTATATGAATGAGTATGTCTTAAGTAGTAACAACAGAACATTACCGTTAGAGCCTCAGACTGTAAACTGTGGGTCAGAACTAGAGTTTAATAACCAAACCGAAAGCTTTACTTATACTGTTAAGTTGGGCGCTTCTATGGGAACTACGGATATTGATTACAATGTAACTACTGGAAATATAAACATATCAGTTACTTACAATGGCACCACCACTAGTTCAGGTAGTGTTACAGGAAGTGGAACTTTTCAGTTTAATAAAAACATACCTTCTATTGAAACTGCTGTTATTACAGTGGCTGTAGTGGGAGTGTCCGCAAATTATTCAATTACCGCTCAGTGTCCAACTGCAGCTGTTATTAATGTATATCAAATATGTTTAAATAGCGAATTTACAGGGTTAGCTCCAACCATACATAATCAATATGAATGGGCTTCTAGTAATTTAACTCCTTCTGTATCTAGCCCACTTATTAACCAACCTGTGACCTTTACAAATGTAGCAACAGGTACAGGGAGTGGAACACAAAGAGTCGCTCAGTATCAAGTATATACTTCTCAAGTAGCTATTGGAACTACACCAACTCCTGAGGCGGTTGTTACAGTTAAATCAGCTAAAACAGGTTCTGATTCATTTGACTTTAATACTAATAACGGAAACAGATTATTGCATTTATTAAGTAATACTACTTATGCAAATACACAAACGGATATTAATGCATTAATAGCTGCTAGTACTAATTTAAGCATATCTAATACTTCAAGCGGTGTGTTTGAAGGGTCTTTTAATTATAGCAACACAGGAGGAACTCCAACAACTAACTTGTATTTAATATATGATTACAGAAGTTCAACTCAAGTTAATTTATCTTTTGGAGCAACAGAAAGCATAGTTTGTGGAGGTGCTGGAACGCTAGGTCCATACTTCTTAGATGCGGCAGTTCCTTCTGAAGCAACAGCTATTTATAATGACGCTGCAATGACAGTTCCAGCTGCTGCAGGATATTATTTATATGTAAACCCAAACCCAACAGTAGTTGACACGTACTGGTTAAGACAAGATGCAAATGGAGTAATTGTTCAAGTAAGTTTATGTTCAAGTTAAATTATGGCAGAAATAACATTATCATATAGTCCAGCAGTAAAAGGATGGCCTTCCTTTTATTCATTTATACCAGAGTATACTCAAGGTATGAATAACTATTTATATACATTTAACAATGGTCAATTATATAGACATAATACCAATACTTTAAGAAACAACTTTTATGGAGTTCAATACAACACCACTATTAAAAGTGTATTTAATAAAGGCCCGTTAGAAAATAAATTATTTAAAACACTTATTTTAGAATCAGATGCTCCTTGGTCAGCTACTTTAGTAACTGACTTACCTCAAACAGGTAGTATTGCAGACACTTATTTTGAAAAGAAAGAAGGGAATTATTTTGCTTTTATCAGATTTCTGGAAACAGATATTAATTTGTTAATGAGATATGCTAATGGAATAGCAGATGTAGCTACTGTTGATGCCACCACACCTACTGCAACTACACTGACTTTTGCTAGTTCGGTAAATATAGGTAGTATTATTAGCATAGGAGATATGGTTTATTATGGGTCAACACCTACTTTAGGTGGCGTAGTAACGGCATTAACTGGTCAAGTTGTTACTATAGACACAACAATAGCAGGCGCAAGTGCTCCTAGTAATGGTGATTTTATACTATATGTTAAGAACACAGTAGCAGAATCTCACGGTGTAATGGGACATTACTGTGAGTATGAACTAACTAATACTTCAACTTCTAAAGTAGAATTATTTTCCGTTGGTTCAGAATCAATGAAAAGTTTCCCGTAATTTAGTATATTTGCATATGGATCCAGCTACAATGTTAATTATAAGAGGAATCACTAAAGGGGCAAGTGCTCTTTTTAGTCTAGGTCAAGCGTCTAGAGCTAAAAGTGATTTGAAAACCGCTACAGATCAAGCTCAAAAATATATAGACAAAGCATATCAAAGTGCAGACGTAAACACTCAAAGAATGAGAGCTATTGATACTAGTTTGTATGATACTGCTAGTGAACAAATAAGCCAAGACTTGTCTACTGTGTTAGACGTCACTGCGGGAGAAGACCCAAGATTGGCTGCAGCTCAAGGAAGTAGACTAGCACAACAGTCTGCAAAACAAAGACAAGCTTTGGAGATGCAGAAAAGAAAAGATATTCAAGACTTAGAAAAAGATATTGCAGAAGGTGAACAAGCTAGGCTAGGTAGAATACAAGCTTTAGACAAAGCTCAAGCACAAGGATTTCAGCAACAAGCAGCTGAAGCACAACAAAGAATGACTCAAGGAAGGCAACAAGCTTTACAATCTCCAGCATCTTTAGTAGGGGACTACACAGCAATGGTTACAGCAGGTGTTTCTCCAATGCAGATTCAAAAAGGGTTTGAAGGGATGTTCTCTGGTGGTCAGCAAGCTGGTGTGTCACCGATTACTTCTCAGCTAGGAGCGCAAAGTCAATTATTAAATCCTAACTATCAAGCTCCAACAAATACATTTGGAGTTTCTTTGACGGGTCAGCAGACAAGTCCATTATTGGCAGGATTAACATTACAAGGGTAATTATGGCAGCACCAGGATTAGGTTACGTAAAGAGAGATGTTGAAAAGACTACCGTTGATTGGGGAGCGATTAGTGGTGGCTTAACCACAGCATTAGGTGGGGCATTTGCTGCAGGTGAAAAACAAAAGGCAGCAGTAGCAGTAACAGATCAGGCTGTTAGTGCTGAAATACAAAAACTTCCTAAAGGAGCAACTCCAGACCAAACAAAATATTATGCTGGTATCATTCAAAAAGTCGGTGATGGTAATCAAAAAATAAAAGACCAGTACGATAATGGTGAAATAAGTGCTACTCAATATAAAATAGCAACAAACGCCTTAACTAGCCAATATCAGATATTAAAAAATAATTTAGTCAATTATCAATCTTCTTACGATAAACTACGTGAAAACGTATTAAAAGAAGGAACTGGAAATGTTTCTTTATTAATGGCTGATATACAAAACACACTAGGAGACTTTTCAAATAGAACTGTTGATTGGAATATGGATTCTATGATGTTAGAATCTGTCACTAATGTAAATGGTCAAATAGTCACACAGCCAGTTGCTAATGACTTAGGTGTTATGAACTTCTACAACAAAGAGTTTAATATGGACATTATTAATAAGGCAGATTTAAGTTTGGGTAAGTTTAGTACAACTATTACAAAAGATGGCGTAAGAACTAAGACAATTAATTACGATGGGAAAGAATTTAATAACTCTCTTGATGGTATTGTCAATGCTGCAATTAGTGATGCAAATGGTATAGATGCTTTAGAATATTTATCTGGCCCAGGAGGAAAGAAACTAGTTCTAACAGCTCCAGCTAATGCTAATGAAATACAGGTTAAAATTGACAATAAGACTAAACAACCAATTGCCGTTGATTTAGA